>SDBS01000142.1_pt1 | contig 57693 bp, 79 predicted proteins | sample 2277091 | NCBI WGS metagenome assembly SDBS01 (sample SAMN10404972, study PRJNA504765) | marine sediment metagenome | isolation source: marine sediment core GS10_PC15, 163 cmbsf | place: Arctic Ocean: Southern Knipovich Ridge | collected 2010 | reverse complement strand
TACACATACCGTTACAAAGAAGAATCACGGCAAGAAAGCTTACTACTTGATTAAGGTCAATCCGGCCTTCACAGATGGTGGTACAGCTGACATCGCCGAGTTAGACGACGAAGAGCTAGACGAAGAGATCTAGCTCCACCCAGTGTGGTGACAAAGTGAGTAGTACTCACTCCTAGCCACGACTACCCCTTTTTTATATAAAAACCCGAGGATATGATATACACGATGCCAGCTGTAGAATATTACGATAAGCAAGAATTACGGCATTTGTTATGCGATAATTGCGGACATGACTGGAAACCAAAGACTGTAAGCCCCAAGCAATGCCCTAAGTGCAAGACACCTACTAAGCTCGAAGAGACTATACGGGTGAAATGCGAGTGGCTATCTGATGAAGAGCGGGGGTCTCTTTGTGATGATTGTGGCGTAGAGATTGCAATTGTCAAACACGACGATAAGAGGTTGGGAGTACGATGCCTAAGAAAGCTGAGGATGATCTAACCGAGATTGAGCTTGACGTTGACTCTATCTTTGGCGATACTATGCCTATCGAGGAGTTTAGAACTCTCGGGGATAAAGAGATCGCAAAGAACCAGAAAGTTAACTGGGAAGCAGTACTCGAAGATGTGCTTGCACTGCGTAAGCCATTTAATACAACATTCTTAAAGACGCTAGCTCAGAAGCATTCGTACCGAGGAGACGAGAGGATATCTTTGTACCACTCGGAACTAGTGCGTGTCATCGATAAGTGGGATCGCGACAAATCATTGCACGTCTTAACTAAGATTCGCGAATCAGACAACCGTCGATTCTATTATGTGCAGAGGGTTGGCTAGGATAGGTGATCATGTGGAAGAACAACTTAAAATACAAATCATAAGCGTAGTAGAAGAACGTGGCTTCAGGAAGGTTAAGATAACTTCACCTGGAGCAGTTAATACCCCAATATTGAAGTTCCCCTTAACAGGTGGGACCACACGGAGGAAGGATATAGCTCCAGCTGTAACAGCTGGCCTGCAATGCCCGATCCATCCGAATCACCAGTTGAAGAAGGATGGTACCTGTGGACGCTGTCACAGATGCAACGACTACCAAAAAGTCTGCCCGGCCACTTAGGTGCTACTTCAACATCGGCGACTGCGCGCGTCCTCTCGAGGATGGGCATGAACGCCACAAACCTGATATATGCATGAACTGCATGATCATGGTTATCATGATAGCCACAGATGGTATAATGGATGCCAGTCATCAACATGACGTTGGGTATCTAACAAATACCATCCGTACTATGACACGAGGTCTAACACATCTCGGGCAGGACCTCGGCCTTGACATAACTACTTATGATAAGGTAATAATGCCTGAGAAAGCAAAGCCCTATCGTGCACAGTATATTGAATAAGTACGCACCACTGACTACGACCCCGGTCTAGTCACGAGCTCTCTTATATAATGTACTGGTGCGTGTTGGGCTTACGGAGACAACAAAATGTCAGATGAAGTAAAAAGAGCAACTGAAATGGATCTTGAAGAGTTCCAGACCCTCGGCAGTGAGCTAGAGAGGAGCAAAACCGACGAAACTGCAATCATTGCATTACTAACCGGTAAAGCTATGACTCCCTCTGCTGTTGGAGAAGAGCTTGGCGTAGAGAACTACGCTACGATCTACGGACGCCTCGAAAGGATGTCCGCTAAGGGCCAGCTAACCAAAAGGTACAAAGCCAAGAAGTACGTGTACTATACGGTTAACGAAGACTACGACCCAGACGCCGTAGAAGAGTCAGAGCCCGAAGAAGAGGAAGACTTCTAGCTTTCTTAGCTAGACAGGCGACCTCTAACCACACCCCCCTTTTTTAAATACAGAATCCCTAGCATAGGGGATGCGACACTCTCACGGAGAGAATATTTGTATGACCGGAGCTATTGATACAGACGATGGTATGACGCTGGAGATGGCAATCTTGACTCTCAGAGAGAAGATGGATCCCTCGATGGCATACTATACGATGGCGTTAGCACGGATGTTGGATATCTCAATTCCAGCAACACGAAGATATCTAAAGATAATGGACAACCTGGGACTCTTGGATGCCAAGAAGAAGGGTCGATACAAAGTCTATGCTCTTCCTGAGAAAACGAACAAGAGCTAAGCCATAGCTTAGCTCAAGGAGACATCCTAATATGAGCGCAAAAAAAGAACTAAAAAAGAACTTTGCGAAATGGTCTGAGAAGACAGGCTACAGCGTTGAGATGCTGAAGCAGATGGTCGAGGATCAATACGAAAAAGCAGCGATACAATGGTCTGGATTGGATGACGAGGTTATCTGGCAGAGGGTACACAATATAATTGCGTCCCAAATGACAGCCGAGATGAAATCGGAAGCCAAACCTTGGCTAGTGCACCTGTTCTCTGTTGGAGAGAGACGGAATCTCTCCGAGAGGAACAGGGAAGAGCAAGTTGCAGCTTGGAACGACAACCCAGACAAAGCGATCCATGAGGGATTAGCGAATAGCAATGGCGTAGCTCTTGATACGAGAGAGTTCTACCCGAATACAGACCCACCGATCAAGAATCGGGGATACGGAAAACCTCTGAAGGACTTCTTCCAGAGGGTCTCGTTCGGCGTAGGTAGAGCTCGATCAGATGGAGAGGGCACGATGCGGTTTGTTACCATCAGGACACGCAATAAGCAGTCTGAGATTCAGCTACCTGAGAAAAAGGATTTCATGATGCGTCTGAACCTGCGAAAGGCAGATGACATACATGCAAATCTAACATCAGCGACGATATCTAGGGTTATGATCGGGGCTCTTCCAGAAATGGAAGGACTGAGCATAGCCGGCCTACTGGATAACGTTGCGGAAGATCTCAAGTCTGGACCCGTTGGTCTGGCTGACTGGATGGATACCCACGTGGGTGCGCCATTTGTCATTATCGAAGGCGATCTCATCGGAGACGCAGTTGAATCAAGCAATGGCAACATCAGCATAACTCTTGGAGATATAGCTGTGGATATTGACTTTGAAGGTATCCAGAGCTTCTTCCCCTTCAGTGAGGAGCTAAAGAAGCTTGGATCTGGATCCAGGATCAAGGGTATTGGATACCCGAGCCAGGGCGTTGATCTTGAGGGAGAGCCTCAGATTACCTTCAACGGTAATGTGGCTGCAATCGTATACGCTGTAGAGCAACCCGAAGAGATGTTCGAGGAAGAATCAGACTACGATCTGTAGCTTGGATTCTGACTCGGCGTCTCTCACCCCCATTTTTTACCCTAGATAGCGGCGTGTCCGGAAGGACCGTCGCCTAGAGGTGTTCGTATGGATACAGGTTTGGAGATGAAACAGTGCTCCCGTGTAAACGAAGTACGATGCGTCTGTGGATACAGGCTTGGCAGCGTCCCGAGATACGAAACAGATGATGTGTATCTACCAGATAGTGTACGCGACAGCGACCTTGATTCCCCGGATGCGGGGATAATCTGTGGTAATGCAAGCACCACCTCTACAAGTGGAGAGGTATCCAGGCCTGGAAAACTAACGGGATTGCGATACGGAGGTGCAAATCCTTCCCTCTCCACCAATATCGAGATCGAGATAAGTTCCCAGTCGGGGACGAGCATAGAGAGGAGAAGACGCCTGAGTAGCCTTCACACTACAGATGGCCCTAGTACCCAACCGTGCGCCCTAGAGACTGGCTGAGCTGAACAAAAGGAGGAATAGAAATGAAACAAACACGTATTGAACTAACCAGAGTTCTTAAGAAGACAACATCTGTTGTGACTGTTAATCTTGACGGACACAAAGAAGATGTTGAGCTCCTTGCGGAGCGTCTAGCTGAGCTCAATGGAACTGATTGGCTACCTGATGAAGTTGTGGAGGAAGAATAACATGGATGGTGAGAATTCTTTTCTGGACGTTGAAGACCTTTTCGACTATAAAAGCTTGATCGACAAGCGTGAGCGTATCCAATATGCGATAGACGACCTAAAGGAACTTATTGATAGTTTGCGTGAAACTAAGAAATCGTTTCCACGGGATGAGGATTGGGAAGAGGGGATAACAAATTGAAATCTACTTCAGAGCAAACTAAGATAAAGCATGGTTTGTGTAAAACTATAAGAGAGGAGATATGCCCCGAGTGTGGAGGAGTCGTCATTGTGGGAGTATTTGATGCAACACCAGATATAGAAACTCACATGTGTAAAGGTTGTCCATATACTCAAGTCTATGATTCAAGCACAACAAAGATGAATGTTGTTGAAATGTGCAAAGAAGCAGATACTGCCGACACCGATAAAGATATTGCTATCGTGTGGGGGGAAGAGTAGTGGCATTTGATAAGCTAGGCTCCGCTGAGCAACCTACGATTGACGATGTGTTCAAGCCTATAAGAGAGCTTGACATTACTGAGGGGCTTAAGACTGGCCTAGCAGGGCATCCTGAAGTCGGGAAAACTGGTATCATAGGGACTATGGCATTCTTACCTGGATGTGAGCCTCTGTATGTTATAGACACAGAGTGGGGTACACGTCAGGTGTTTAATACGTGGTTCCCTGAGAAAGACATACGTGTCTTCGAAGTCAAAGTCTTGGCGAAGGATCCAACGAAGATTGATGCTCACGAGACGTTTAATAAGATCGAAAGAGCCTTGCATTTACTAGTTGACGAAACAAAGGGTGCTATTGCGATTGACTCATTCTCAGACATCTACTACTGGATGAATGAATGGGTTGAGCAGACTGCAAAGATGCACAAGTCTAAGTCATCTAGCGAGATGTACAAAATGCGTACTGAGTGGGGCAAGCGCAACAAGCGGTATCGTAACATGGTGTTTAATTTGCTGAGTAAGCCAATGCATGTTGTTGTTACTGGCCAGATGAAATCTGTCTACGATGGATCGGGCAATGAGACTAAGGAAGAAACACCTGCTTGGCTTAAACAGCATAGACATTGGATGGACGTCTGGATAGAGATGCAGAAGTGGTCTGGTGCTACTACAAAGTATATGTCTACGATACGCAAGTGTAGGATGCATCGAGCATCGGATTACCAGATTGAAGATCTGAACTACGTCAAGCTCCTGCACGCGATGCAGCAAGAGTTCGGGGTTGAGGTCCGTGGTGTAAACTACGGGGAGCTCCGTGAGATCAATAAGGAGATCGTGGATCGCTTCAAGATGAAGCCGAATGCGATCAAGAAAATGTTCAAGCCGATAGATAAAAAGTGACTAAGTATGAACTGTAGTTGGTGTGGACGATTCATGAATAAGTCTACTGATTGGTATCAAGAACCAGATTCTGGAGACTGGATCAGGTGGTGGCATTGTACGAACCCTTGCCAAAATATACACTCAGAATATGATACTTCAAGGAAAACAAAGAAATGACTCAAAAATATTTCATTCAATGGCACGAGAAACAATACAAAGAATGGTATCATAGTTCAGGTGTTTCTGACAAACACCCCTTCTTGTATATCAAAGAATTACAGGTATTCCTGGACAGTCAGTCATATAACCAAGGCGAGGTTATTCTAATTGGCTGGCAAGAAATCACAGATAAAGAATATAAACTGTACAAAGACCTTGACAGTGGAGAATGAGACAAAGATGGAAACAAACAAATGGTGGCTAATCCACAGCAACGACATTAAGTCTATCAGGAAAGCGTTGGAAGATTCAGGACATGAAGACGCATTACACGACCTAGATTCTGGACTTCATACAACAACTTGTACCCCAGATGATTACAAAGACAAATGTTGGGCAGTGAAGTTTCTTGCTAGACTTCCAGAAGAACAACGATTTGAGCTAATGCGAATAGCCACATTGATTGGAGATCCTCTGAGCCAAGAGCTTCTTAAGAAAGCAGTTGAGGATGAATCATGATAGTATACGAATGTGGTCACGGGTCTAACGGACTTCTAGTTCTTGACGGAACACCAACGATGCTAATAGCAGTTGAGGAATGGAATAAAACAGACAAGTCTCAATGCTTTCATTGTTGGTATAAAGCATCAAAGCAATCAAAGACAGAGGAATAACGATCATGCAATATGCAATAATACCAAACAAACACACGCTTGAGTTAAGTGAGATGAGCGATATCCATTTTGTACTTGCTCATCGTGTGCACGAATCGGAGGGCTATGCTAAGTTCTTCGCCGAGAGTAAAAAGTACAAGCTGATGGACAACGGTGCTTTCGAGCTGGATAAGTCAATGGACCTACTTAATCTGCTAACAGCAGCTGAGATCATCGGAGCTGATGAGATCGTTGCAGCTGACAAGCCTGCTGATCCAGAGGACTCCTTTGAGATGACAAAGCAGTTCATCGAGGATCTTAAGGATATGGAGATGATCAACAAGTATAAGATACACGTCGTACCGCACGGACGTACTCCAACAGAGTATGTTGAGTATTACAAGAAGTGTGTTAAGCTTGAGCCCGATGTGATCGGATTCTCTATCTTAGATTTGTGGAAATGGAATCCAAGGATACGACCTTACACTGTGAACCAACTCTATCATGAGAGGCTCATGCCTGCAAGTATTGAGTATCACTTACTCGGGCTTGACCTTCCACAAGAGATCTTCTGCTACGGAGGTGTACCTATTAGGTCGATGGATACAAGTATGCCTTTCAGTAAGGCGTATCACAATGAGCATCTCTTCGGAGCTGACACTGGACGTATCCCAAAGGATGCGAAGCTCGATGAGCATCAAACAAGACTCGCATATAGCAATATCAGAACGTTGCTTGACATCTGTCATGACTATGGACACAAAGGGATGGGGGTTAGTCAGATATGAGCGTACATCTAATTAGTTATACGCCAACTCCCGAACAAACTATTGTGTTGGGGTATCTTAACTGCTCGACACCTTCTAATAAGCTTACAGCTAAGCTGCTTGAGAAGCCACTAGGTGATCGCATTGCGAAGATGTTCAAAGATGGACACTTCTCTCCTATGGAGCATGCGTCTGCTACTGTACGCATCACAGATGTGAGTCGTAGCTTGCTAGCTCAGATCACACGACATAGGATTGCGTCCTTCTCAGTGAGGAGCATGCGAGCTGTACCTATTGCGAGCGACGAGATTGTGATACCTCCATCGATAGCTGAGCATCCTGAAGCTAATGAATATTATCAAACGATAGCATCGAATGTGCATGCAGCATATGCATACATGATGAAGCTTGGAATTCCAATGGAAGACGCTCGTTACATCCTACCAATCGGTACGAAGACTGAGATTGTAATGACAATGAACTTCCGTTCGTGGCTGCACTTCCTTAGGATGCGTACTGGACTAGTTGGTAAGCCACAGTGGGAGATAGCAGGTGTTGCTAAGCGGATACGAGCACATCTGCTTTGTATCGCACCGAATGTATTTAGCTCAAAGTATCAGGAGTTTTGGGAATGACACTAAGCAAGAAGCAGATCGAACAAGAAGTAGATGCAGGTAGACTCGTCCTTGAGATGATCGATCCTGCGATACAGATCCAACCAGCGGGGGTAGATCTAACGGTGCTAAGCATCGAGGCATTCAATGGTGCGGGGCATATAGACTTCAGTAATAAGAGACGCACACTTGCAACTCTTCGCCCTGTACCGCAAAGACTTGAGTATGACACAGACGGTGAGTGGGAGACCTATGAGCTCGGACCTGGTGCGTACTCCGTTATGTTCAACGAGCGCATCGAGATACCACTCAATATGATTGTGATGCTTCAGACGAGATCCAGCCTGCTACGCAATGGTGCATCGGTACATGCTGGATACGGAGATCCGGGATTCCACGGCAAGTACAGATGCTTACTCGTGGTGCATAATGAAGACGGCATCGACATAGAGAAGGGTGCACGCGTAGCACAGATTGTCTTCTTCGGGGTCATGCCTGGAGCTACGCCATACGATGGGATCTACAACGAGGCGGACTAAGGGGACAACCATGAGCTACGAAGAGAGAATGACAGAACTAGAGAAACTCTTAGAGGAAAGTGATACGTGGACACTTCCCATATATACCTGTCCAGTTTGTGGAGAGGTAGTCGATATGGCTTTCTTTACTATGATGGCTCACTTCGCTGATCACCTAGGTGACCTTATGATCAAGGTTGATAGGATAATTAAGCAGATAGACTCCGAGGCGGACTAAGAAGGGATACGCTCCCCTTAGCCGTATACTTATGGTAGACAAAGGTGTGAGTCAGAGAGCAGAGTGTGTAGGTTGTGCACGACCTTATTGTAGCAAACAGTATACGACTGGTTGTGGTAAAGCGTCGTATCTACCTGTAGATAAGGCTCTGTCTGAAGAGGAGCAAGCGAAACAACTTAAGAGATATATCGTTAGTACTGCACCAGTGGGCAAGAAAGAAGAGAATGGTGAAAATGATGGGAGCTAGATGGAGAGCAACAGGAGAAATAGTCTGTGCTGTAGGAACTGAACCTATGGAAGGAGATACAGAAATAAATGATAGACTTCTCTATGAGTTGGCTGTAGAACAAAAAGTTCTAGTAGCAGACAAAAATCATAAAGAGAATAAGTTATGGCACTGGACTAAGGATGTGCCTATACAAACAATCTTATGATAGTTTAAGGAGAACAATGAATGTCATCACCCACATATGATCTCATGACAGCAGGCTATTACAGCGTAGGTAGAGCTCGCAAGCCAGTGATCTTCATCAAGGCCCGTGACAAAGACCGCAAGTCTATCGTCATACGCAAGAGCGGTGTAAAGCCTTGGTTCTTCTCTGAGTCAAAAGTGCCAACAGAATACCTTGGAATAGATGGAGAGTACTTAACTAAGCATGAATACATTGTGCCGCAGAATACAGTTGCGTATCGATCACGCTATGATAAGACGTGGCGTGCGAAGATGCCCTTTGCATATAATTATTTAGCCGATAGACTTATATATGACGGCTTTAGCATTAATAATAAACGTTTGTGTCCCGAGGAGGGACTTGGAATACCGCCACGAGTTGGCTACGGAGATATTGAAGTTGCATCACCACCAGCAGTCATGCCAGACCCGGCCCACCCTATGTATCCTATCATCACGATACAGTGGGGTGATTCTTATACCGGAGAGATGGGCATCGAAGCACTTATCCACCCTAACGTTACTCCTATTAAAAGAAAGGGAGTTACCTACCACGAAACGGAGCAGGACCTTATTAGAGCTTATATACGAAAGGTACGGTACTATAGATGGGATGCCTTACTTTATCATTATGGATGGCAGTTCGATTACCCTTATCTCTACGCAAGAGGTAAACGACTTGGTGTCACGATTGAAAAGCTCTCTCCAGTTAGCAGATTTTGGTGCTCATATGGTCAGATGAAGTCAGAGTGGAACCAGCCTAACAGTGTCGGGATAGACATGCTTGATTCGCATAAGATGTACATGGTGCTAACTAAGCCTGAGGGTAAGAAACGCTTTGGTTATGGCCTGAAGATGATCGTCGGCAACGAGTGTGACTTCTGGTACGACGACCACGGAGCCAACATGGAGTACCTCTGGGCGAATGATCATGAAACGCTCATGGACTATGGCTTTAATGACATCATTGCGTTACAGAAGCTAGACGCGAAGAGATCACTTGTGCGTAGGTTCGACTCAATTCGGAGAATACTTGGTGTTCCGCTACCGTGGGCTACGCAGAACATGAAGTTCATCCATATGTATCTGACTCGCATCAGCTCTGAGATAGGACGCGAGATCCCTACATGGCAGTACAAGCAAGCACCGAAGTATAAAGGTGCGACAGTTCAAGACGGCTCGCTAGTACGGGGATACCACGAGAACATTGCTGTACTGGATTTGGCTTCGATGTACCCAAATATCATAGTGAGCCTCAACCTGAGCTTGGAGACGAAATACATTGAAGATGGTAAAGCGAAGTTTCATAGAACTCCCGAAGGCATTCTTCCAATCGCACTTAAGAGACTCATGGTAGAGAGAGAGCGGATTCGAGCTCTTAGAAAAGGTGTACAGACAGGTTCAGATGAGTGGTGGGAACTTTTCTTCTACGACCAAGCATTCAAGTACGGGGTAAATAGCTTCTACGGTGCGATGAAGAAGATCGACGTAGACATAGCAGCAACGACAACTGCAAACGGACGCGAGATGATCATGGCGTTACATGAGGCTGTACGTCAATACGGGTATGAGGTTATCTATTGGGATACTGACAGCGTGTTCATTAAGATGCTCTCTGACGATTGGCGTGAAGGTATTGAGATGAACAAGTATGTACAAGAGGCTCTTGATGAGTATTCTAAGAAGATCGAAGCTGTGTTTCCGTTCAGGATTAAGTACGAGTCCTTCTATCGTCGGTTGCTGATATCAGGTAGTAAAAACTACGTATGTCATGCCACGATGGAAGACGAAGAGGACTGCGATGAGTTCATAATCAAAGGTGTTAGCATACGTAAAGCAAATAGTGCTAAGCTATCTGCAGCAGTCGGTGAGGCGTTCCTAAAGGGCGTGATCAAGCACGGTAAGATCGACGAGTCTATGGCCATGGTCAAGTACGTGTGGGATCACATGCCTGAGATTCCGTGGCATAAGCTCTTCATACCTATGGGCTTTACTAAGTCGTTCGAGTTATATGCCAGACCTAGCCCATGGATACGTGGAGGTATTAATGCTCAAAAGATATTGAAGCGGGCTTACACAACACAAGATACGTTGCAGTTGTTGCACCTGAAGCAGGACTCTCCTCCATATGTGAAAGAGCTTTGCTTCGAGGGCTTAGAGACTGGTAGAGAGCCTGAGTTTGCTAAGTATCGGGTTAATTGGAAACGCATGCGTAAGAACATCTTACGTGATAAGCTTGAAGACTTTGTTGATCTCATAGGCTATGACTGGGGCGCTATAAGTGGAGCTGGAACACAGCAGAAGGGGAAGGGATATTGGCAGAATCTAAGCGAGTAAGTCTACAAGAGAACGAGTGTTCTAGTTGTAGGGGTCGCATCATCAACGCGATGCTAAGAGATAGACCAATTCGCATCTGTCATATCTGTGGAAGGGAATACGGAGAGATGTTAAAACGTGGTACTCTACGCTAACAAAGAACGTAAGAACATAGGTAAGTATCTCAGTGGCTCAGTTACACTCCAATGTTGGAGCTGCAAGCATGAGTACCCGTACAAGCTAGGTTCGACAGGCTATGAAGCTCCCCACGAGTGTGAAACTATTCATGAATTCATGTATCAATCATGTCCCGAATGTGGACACGGTGTCGCACAATTCATTGCTCTCAGGGGCAAAGGGGCTACTACGTTGTCGTCCTTCTTCGGAGGACCATAACCCACCCACTATCACGTTTATATTAAGATTCCCGAGGATACAGTATCGCACAAAGACAAGGAGAAAAGCAAATGAGAATACCAGTCTGGATTGATGGTGATGGCGATGGACGTGTCTGCGTCTATGGCTTAACCAGGAAGGCACATATAGCTAAGCATGAAGTGATCTCCGGCAACGATGCCGAGTGGATTGCACTTCGTGAGGCACTTAACTTAATTGCCACAACCGAACAAAAGCACTCTGAGTTCTTAATCATGAGTGATTCGCAGCTTGTGGTTAATCAGTTTAACAACCAATGGAAGATCAACAAGAAGCATCTACAGAAGCACTACACTGAATGTTGGGCGCTGGTGCAGGATAACGATCTCGATATTGAGCTTAAATGGATCAAGGGCACTGATAGTAAAGCAAGTAAGTATCTAAAGAGGCATCCACATGAAGCTACGTAACAGCATGCTTAACGACTTCAGTAATTGTCCAGCTAAGTATAAGGCGATCTGGATCGACGAGATACCAAACCCATCAAGTGCAGCTGCCATAGTGGGCACAAACTTTCACACTTGGGCTACTGTCTTCTTTGACGTGATACAACGAGCTGAGCTCGAAGAGATACATCTAAAGGAAAAGCTCATCGAGTACTTCATGGAGAAGACCACAAAGGAAGACTGGAGCGAGGCTTTGCTGCATCATTGTGTGAACTTCATCAAGTTCGAGACAGAGCACCTCATGAAGCTGCGGGGTACATTCGAGGACCTGGATGAAGTATGGCGTTACTTCATTCCGTATAAGCTTGAGCTCAAGTTTGAGACTGAGGAATTCTCAGGCACGATAGACCGCGTTGACTTGCTGCTCGATGGGACGCTTATGATCACAGACTACAAGACCGGTAGGCCTGATAACACAGCACATAGACGTCAGGTTACATGGTACGCGTATCATGCTAATCGCATTGACCTATTCGATGGCCTTACAGTCTCGAAGGGTGCTGTGTTGTGGACACGTGAGCCTAGATTCTGGAAGTTTGATTTTAGCTCTCGAACCATCGGAGCTATCAATAAGAGGATCGCAGCTATGAACGAATGCAAGAAAGAGGGATACTACCCGCATAAGCCATCTGGGCTATGCCCGTACTGTCCGGTATTCCAAACCTGTCCAGCAATCATAGACTGGGGGAAATATGGATAATGAAACACATAGAATTTGCCAATAAGGTAGTTGCGCCCACATTCAGCAAGTGTACAGATATACTTGTTGATCGTGGAGCGAGCTATGCTAGCGACGAGGACTTCCTCGAGAACTTTAAACACTCGGCTATCATATTGACTGAGATAGGATTTAGTCATCATGGTAAGCCACTCACTCCTGAGAGCTTTGCGCTTTGGAATGCAGTTGTGAAAACTCAACGTTGGAGCAATCGCATGCGCGAGGGTAAAGACCGCACTGATGATCACATCGATGGTATCAACTATCATCTACTTGGTTATGCGTGTGAACTAGACGAAGACAAGGAGGTGACGTAATGAAATTTGAAATGGAAATCAAACGGGTAACTGACGATCCTTTGGTATACAAGGGGACGCTTAAGTCTAAGAGCCTTAAGATTGATGTAAGCGCGAAGTGGAAAGCCACACCTGACATGATCGCGGGCATTAAGAAGAGGATGATGAACGCTGACATGATTGGAGCTTTTGAGGTTAGCAAGAGACTCATACGTGCAGGGTTCAAGTCGAGGTTCTACCCCGATGGAGATCCGCTAAAGACTCCAGCACAGCGTGCTGACAGCATACGAGCTAAGATCAAGGATAAGGTCGAAGAGCTGGAGGAGCCTTAGATGAACGAAGATAAGCCCATAGATGTCAAGATGGCTTGGTCCATCTATGACAACACTAATGGTGATCGTTGGGAATCAGCTTGTGAAGAAGAGATGGAAGACATTCATCCTGAGTACCTAATGAAGGTGCTTGAGAAGAATGCTATGCATCTATTAACACATATGTTCCCGAAGGACAAGTTTCACATCAGCATTACAGTGGAGGATGACGACCAATCATGAAGCTACACTTCCCTGAAATCGTGTTTCCGGCAAGCCATTACATACCTGGACAAGGTGGTAAGTGCGAAGGGGTACACGGACATACCTACTTCGTGAGGGATTTGACGTTTGATTTTGGTTCAACTACTGAATTAAACAAAACAGGGATGATAGTTGACTTTGGCATCATCAAAGGGTACTTCAAGGATGAGTGGGATCATAAGAACATTATTCCAGAACACCACCTTGAGATATGGCGAGAGCATTATGCACGGTTAGAGATGCCTGATAACCTAAAGCCTCTTCAGTTCACCACCGCAGAGTGGGTGGCTAAGGTAATGAAAGCAGACTTAATTGGTCTACTATTATGCTGTGATAATATTCACAGCTTTACCGTTAACTTTGCTCTGTATGAGGGCCCGAAACAAGACGTGATGGTATGATCCTAGAGATTGAAGTAGTCAAGACAGATACAGGTTGGCGTGCTGGCACTTCTAGTGCAGAAGGTTTCTGTGGCGATAGTTGTGTTAGCGGCATCGATGCTATATCAAACTTAATGTTGGTACTTAAACACTACCAACATTCACTATGGTTGGAGTTGTCAAAGAGATGAATCAAGCACAACTAAGAGCATATAACGAGATCAAGAAGCAATACAAGTATGTTGTATCTGCATCGTTTCATGAACTGCCTGGCACCGTAAATATACAGGTACGTGTTAACAACGAATTATATCTTGTCTTTGATAACGGGAGATGGACTAATCATGCTAAGCCTGATATGTGCAAAGTGTGTATACATACATTTGAGAGGAAGCCAAAATGAGCTACATCAAAGATATCCATGACCCACGTGCTAGAGACGCTATCCTCGAGTACTATGAGGAGAACTGGGATCTGCTCAGTCTACGCCCATCCTCGATAGATGGCTCGGGTCCAGTTGATGAGGACATAGGTGGTGGGCTCATCGTTCACTGTGACAAGGTTGCATGGTTTTGCAAGCACGCAGCTGTAGCTCGGGGCTTTAACAACGAGGATAGAGATCTCCTTCTAATGGCTGCGTATCTGCACGACTTGTCTCTGCCCCACTTAATGGGGTATAAGCGACACGTGTTTAACTTCGAGGGTGCAATAGTGCGTGGCTACGATATTAAGATGAAAGCAGAGCTAGATCAGACCCACGCATATCAGAGTGCTCAGTTTGGATGCAAGGTCGTTAAAGATCAAATCCCACACGAACAATTAGTTAAGCTCCACGGGATCATCATGAGTCACATGGGACAGCGATGTGACCTGCCAGATGATAAAGTGACGCCTCAACCAGAGACGGAGCTTGAGATTCTATTCGCTATTGCGGATTATGTCATGTCAAGAGAGGGTGTGCACATCAGTGCCGAATGATGTCACTGCTCTTGGCGTGAAGCTGTCTTAGACGAGATCGGCAGGAGACTAAGATGAAAGTAAATGAAATATTTGAGAGCCTTCAGGGCGAAGGGATTTACACCGGAGCTGATATGACATTCATACGATTCGCAGGCTGTAGCACAGAATGTACACAATGCGATACACAGTATGCGTGGGACAAAGACAGCGGTGATGAATATGATCCAGCTCGTCTGTTCATAACAGTTGGCGGGATGAGACCAACGAAGATCTGTTTCACCGGTGGTGAACCGCTCGAGCAAGAAGTAGAACAACTTGGTAACATCATGTCTAGCTTAGCTCGACATAGCTTTGATATCCACATTGAGACATGCGGATTGATACATCCCACTCTTGAGATCCTAGAGCATGTAAACTTTTGGTCTATAAGCCCTAAGTTATCAAGCATGGCACCACTGACTATTATCCACCCACAACAACTACAGACCTTGTACCAGGCCATACTTATGCAAGGTAAGGACCACGGACAATGGAAGTTCGTTGTGGATACTGAAGAGGACATGAAAGAGATAGCTGTATTGCTATATGAGGCATTTGAGAGCGATGTTACGTGGCCTATCGTGCTTCAGCCGTTGAATACTAGGCCGGGACCTATTGTCGCACCTAAGATGATTGACTACGGCTTGTACTTCCGTAAGCTCAAGGAGATCAAATCTTGGGCTGAGATCTATCTCGATGGTCTCGACTGGCGTGTGATGCCACAGTTGCATTATCTGATGTGGGGCGGGGTTGCGGGCGTATGACTAAGTGGGATGATCTCAAAGTCAAGATGAAGAGAGCCATAGAGACAGGGGTTATGCCCCTATCAACGTGGGGTGACGTTGAGGCTGAGGGCGATAGACTACAAGATGAAGTCAAGACGTTGAACAACGTGTTAGAGTTAGCTAACACTGCAAACCATAATTTATTTACATCTGACTTTGCCCGCCACAAGCTACTTGATGCAATAGAGCAAGCACAAACATTAATTCACGTCAAGGAGATTCTAGGAAAATGAGAGACCAAAAGAAATTACAAGAGATATACCTTCAGCTCTATGAAGAGCTAGGGGTAACTAAACATATAACAAATCCAGAGATGTCTGCGTGGGCCATGGCTGATGTAGACCTAGAGTATACGTCTTGTTATGGTGAGCCTGAAGTCAAGAAGAACTTTGACATAACATTCCCAGCTCCTAAGGGTGTTGGCAAGAATCAGATCATCGAGATCAAGAACGTTCAGTTCTTCAGCCGATGCGAGCATCACTCGAGCCCGATGTGGGGACTAGCACATTACTTCTACATTCCGAATGAGAAGGTTACTGGGCTTAGTAAAGTAGCTCGTATCGTTGACTGGTACGGCAAGAGGTGGCAGATGCAAGAACAATATACCGAACAGGTAAGTCAATACCTATGGAGTGTAGTCAAACCTGTTGCGCAGGTAACTATCCTTGAAGGCGTACATATGTGTGTTGGTATGAGGGGAGCTCGTTCGACACGTACTGTTACATCAACGAGAGTGCAAAAGGTGGATAATAAATTGTACAAGAAGCAGAAGGGTGAGGGTGAGCTATACCACCTGATCAAAGACCTATTGAACCATCAAGCGACGGGTCGCACTGGTGAGGTGAGCTTCCTCTAATGTTCCACATAAACTTAAGCTGGAAGATGATGGGAACACATCACTATCCAGACTATACATTCTTAGACATGGAACATATGCATGAGTTTGGATTCATAGTTCATATACCCGAGACAAGCGAGCGTAACATTGAGTTCATTGAATTCAAGAAACAACTTATGGATAAGTTCTTCAATCTCTTTGAGAAGGGTCGATTTGATTATGTCGGGACTAGACAAAATCTTCCCAACTATTGGGACTCACCAATGTGGTCAAAGTTTGGAGCTCGTTCTTGTGAAGACCTAGCGGTTATACTTGGTAATGAGATCATGAAGATCTTGCCAGACTTAACAGGTGGGGTTCAGATACTAGTCAAAGAAAACGACCAAGATTGTGGTATCGTATATACAGAGGAGGCTGAAAAACTTGTGTCCAACTATAACAACCTCCCAGACGAACGACGCATCTCAGAGGGTTAGCTAAAGTGAAGCTAAGCGTTGACTACCGCGAGGGTGCAGACATCTTCAAAGGACTAGCTGCATGTGGAGCTACTACTGACCGCGCGACACTCGAACTATACGACATCAGTACGGAGAAGGTTGGTGTTGAGATTAAGCGTATGCGAGACTTCATCGATTCGATCTGCGACGGACGTCTTGATAAGCAATGCACGCGTATGATGGACAGTGATAAGCTAAGCGTTGTGCTCATCATTGGAACTGTAGCTGAGGTCGAAGAGAGATACGGTCTCCGCATCAAGCGTCCTTCTATATATGGAGCAGTTGGCTCTATCATGGTGAGATACGGGGTCTCAGTACTGTGGGTTAATCAACCGATCAAGTATGGAGCTATCAAAGAAGCAATGTATATCATTCATAAGTATTGCAAGGGAGTTGAGGAGGGTAAGGTTGGTCGACCACGACTACCAAGCAGAAAGATTAAAGGTAACGTCCCTGCAGGGATACGTGCGATAATGAAGACCTTTGGGCTTAGTAAAAAGGTAGCTATGGCATTGCATAAGAAGTTTGGATCACTACGCGGTGTGACTGCGGCTGGTAAAGCACAGCTACAGCGAGTGGACGGCATCGGCAAGAACAGATCAGATCTCATCTACTCGCTATCTAGAGCTTAAGGAGGGATATAAGTACCATCGGATATAGTAGGTCTAATGTTAGATGAGCTCAAATTTCGTAACTGCGCATATTGGGATATATATCCGTGGTTCTACATCTCGAGTATTGGGGCGCATCTATTCAACGTATCGAGTTTAGTGCGGCAAGTGTTGTACATCTCGGGGCTTCCGTATGATACACGCATGCATATGTTCCTTGTGACGTACCCTGGCTTTGGCAAAACGTTCTGGCTGTTCCAGTTCCTACTACAGGATACAGGGCTGATTGGGAATACACGTATACCTGTGACGATGGAAGGATACATGACTGAAGCAGGATGGGTCGGACAGTTCACTGGAGCACGGGATGAAGAGGATCCTGAGAGTAACAAACACTACGGCATCGCATTCCAATACGCGACGGGAATAGCTGGAGCAGAGGAGTTCAGTGCGATTAATGTTGCACTAAGCCAGAGCCATTCAAAGCAGTTGGATTCTGCGCTGCTAACCTCGTTGGATAGCGGCTACGTCTCCAAGAGTCTCGGACCAGGATCGATAAAGTATAAGACATCGATTACGCTATGGACGGGAACTCAGCCAGCTAGGTTTGACCTCACCGGAGGACTCGGTCGTAGATTAACATTCATGCACTTCATACCGACGGATGAAGACGTTGAGCTTCTCAGACGAACCCGTCGTGAGGGATTTGGTAAGAGACATCGCACGTTCAACACAGTACAAGCACGGCAACAAATCAACTTGCGCAAGGACGAGATAACTCAGATCAAAGATGTCATCATGCATAAGTCCATCTACGAGAAGCTTGACAAATACAAGATCATGCCATATGAAGAGCCACTCTTCGAGAGGATGGCAATTGGCTATTGGATCATGCGTGGGAGCTTCAACGATACACTTGTGCTCCGTATGGACAAGCATCTAGATCGGATGTTCGATCTGCACTATAAGTGGCGTGGTGAGGTCAAGCGTGGGTCTGAGTTTAGCCAGGTCCTAGGATACTTAAGGTCGCAGAAGAATATGAAGACTGAACAAAGCACCTACATGAACCATCTTTATAATATGGGATATGATGTGCTCGGAGCTCAATCACTTACGAAGAGACTTACGGATTTTAAGTCGATAGAACTTAAGGGAGGAATGATTGGAGTTGTTACAAGAAAGAAAAACAAAAAGAAAGACTGATAGTTCGGGGCAAACTAAGATAGAAGAACTTATCTTAGACATTCAGACTGGTGGAGATAAACAATGGTGGAAGCTATACAGAGAGTTCCCAGAAACAATGAAGGGAGAATGCGCTAAACCCCTGTGGAGTGACACCAACTTTAGTTATGGTGCTGAGTATGGGGCATTAGTTATACTGCTTTATCTTAGTTCAAGCACACCAAAAAAAGAGGAGAATAAAGAATGATTTCAAGTAAGAATAGCGCAGACTACACAGAGAAGATAACTAAGAGCGAGGCTGATGTAACTAAGATGCATCTAGTCTTAGTGCTTGAAGGTCTCGATCCTATAATTGTCAAGGCATATGATTGTCTTAACATATGGATGGCTTTTGAAGACATAGTTACGATAGCTGGTCGATACGCACGCATTGATGTAGACATCAAGCGTGACGATGACTGGAGTATCGATAAGCACACACAAGAGATCTACAAGGCGACTAGCTTAGCGTGGCTATCTACTCTTGATCGGATTTGGAGTACACAGAGGATGATCATTACGACTCCTATCCTCAAGCATGCTCAAGGTGCATATCGTGAGCATATCTACACCCGGATTAATAATTGGCCATTCCTTGGTGCCATGCTTCGACCAGACTCTGAGTGTGAATTGACGATACTATCCACTATAGACCACATCGTTAAATCTTGACCGAGCTGAACTATGACGAATTAACTATGAGTTGATGCAAATGGGAAAGAGATACTGGACTGAGCTTGAGGTCACGAACCTCATTGTAATGCGTGCAGAGCATGTTGCATTCGATGTGATCGCCAACTCACTCGGACGAACGACAGCTGCGTGCCACACGAAGTACTACTCGAGTATGGCTAAGCTGGCTAGGACTTCTAGGTACGAGACTGGCGATCCTGCAAGTCTTGCATTCAAAGGGATCGAGAAAGTTCAAACCAAGCACCGAGATGCAATCGGACGAGCTATACTTCGCAATAAAGGCATGAAGGTGGATGAGCTCAGCGTTGAGGTCAACGGCGATATGTATCCGTACATTACAACAATTGGACCACACGCACTATTACGCGGCGAGTCCAGCCGCGATACCGTCATTGTGTGGCTGCTCCCCGATGGAGGAGCTATTATATTACTACCATGGAAGGCATACGAATATGAGTACGCATAGTATGCATATTATGTTGCGGGGCTCGTGGGGCACCACCATCTATTCCTACGACCCCGGAACATATGACTAATACTCATACTACACCTAGCGGGATAGTTGATAGAGGGCTAAATACCTTCATCAGCCCCGAACCGAGGTAATCGGAAATGAATAAGAAAGAGTTTACAAACAAATGGATATCGCAACGAATAGGTGCACTACAGTCACCGTTCGATGCTCGTAACCTGAAGTACATGAAACTGCCGACACTCGAAGATACGCACGAGACCCCTGACACATTCAAAGGTCTCGATGAGTTCTCCCCGACGAACTTCAGGAGAGATCAAGGCTCTGTGGGTACGTGTGTAGGATGGGACTGGAACTATAACTACGAGACACAGTTGGAGTTACTATGTGCACACCACTCAATCCAAATGCAAAAAACTGACGGAACAGTACTTGGATATGTAACACACGATATGTCCGCTGGTTGGGCATATCAACAGAGCAGGAAGTATTCTATCCCACCTGTGCCAGACCATATCGAAGGCAGTACCAACTATGGAGCTGTGAGAGCAGCTGAGAAGATGGGCATCTGCACTGAGGCGCTTGTCCCGACAGATACTACAGCGCCATTCGCCAAGATCATCGAGAATGTTGAGATGTGGGCCGAGGCTGATACACACAAGGTCAGTAGTTATCATAACATAGCGAATGACCCGGAGAGTATCAAAGCGGCTATATATGGACTACTACACGAGCTACCGTATGAGATGCCAGATGGTACACATGGTAAGACCCCGTTGATGGCGGCATTCCCGGTGTATGCAAACTTCAAGGACGCATACGATGATGGTATCGTACCGATGCCAGCAGGAAGGCTCTTGGGCGGCCACAGCAGCCCGATCTTCGGATGGGACAAGATCGACAATGGTAAGTACTGGGAGAACTTTGGTTCCTGGGGAACGGACATTGGCGATGATGGTAAGTTCTGGATACCAGAAGAGTACCCGTTCTATCCAAACGATTGGTGGCAGCTAAAGATAGCGCCAACAATGGAGCCACCAAAGCCAACATGTATCTGGACGGTAACAAACTGGATTACAAGGTTCTTGAATTCGTTTGAGAACAACCACCGATACTACTACGGATTGGAGGTAACCTAAATTGGATAACCCAACAGGTCACGTCTATTGGCAGGCCGGAAACCAATATGATATTGTAAAAATGACTAACAAAGAACTTATCGGCCAGATAGATACCATCACTCGTCTAGAGCTTCATGAAGATGTTACGCTACGCGCAATAGTTATGGAGCTTAAAAAGCGAATAGATAATAGTCTTAAGGAGGTGAAATGAATGAGTAAATACAAAATAAAAGAAAAGCAGCAGATAGCGGCCGCATACGTAAAGAAGGCAGCTATGACTACTTCAGAAGCGGCTATAGCAGCTGAGGGGTACATCGATGCGATCGATGACATCATGGAAGGCGTGTACTACATGCTACGGACAGTCGGTCCAATAGACATGACCATATGGGTGACAAAGAAGGATCACCAAGTCGCAGGCAAGCTCTACGCGGGGAACTAGTCCCTACTCCAAGATTATACTCTTGCTGTCCTACGTTTTTTATTCTTCCATTTAGTCTTAATTACCATCATTGATAATCGCCTGCGTGTACATACCCAGGGCCTATCCTATACTTCACACCATCATCAGATATGATACACAAATAGGTGTCAGTAAAAGTACCATTTGACACCCAGATGTATCCCGCGTGAGCACCAAGACCAGCGCCAGGCATTTCAGTTGGGTTTGGTGGATTTCCAAACTCATCCCCCATCTTGGTAAACCGTTTAAAGCCATCATCGTCTATGTAAGCTATCTTACCATCATCCTCAAGCCAAATGTATCCAGCATGTGCTACTCCTTCAAAGCTGCTAGTACCATCGTGTTTACAACGTATCACATATCCTCCTTCGGAACAGCAATACATTAGATAATCATCATCCACCCAAATATAACCAGCAGTTCCTTGAGTCGCGCCCGGATAGTTAGATACCACCGGATAGATATCACCAGAAATAGTATTAAAATTTCCCACAACTGACCAATCGACATGATAAGTGCCATTCTTATGAATTTCAGCTCCATCAGCTTTGACTCCAATACCAGCCCATACAGCCTCCCAGTTACCGGCATCAATACTGAAACCTACAGAACCACTATATATCAGATTGCTGTCTGGGTCGTAAAAATCTATATAGATAGTACCTGAATCATCAACGTCGCTTTCGAACTGAATAGCAGCCGCTATTGCTTCGTTACTATACCAGAAGCCAGTTAAGTCAAAGACCAAAGTGGGGTTGAAGATAAAGAAGCCATCCCATGCCTGAGTCCAAGGATTCCAGCCTTGGTAGCCTGGGTCAGCAGAAGGAGTAGCGCTATGTGCATTCCATCGAAATACACCAATGTCTGAGCCTATCCCAAACCCCGTGTTAGCCACCATTAATGCAAGTACCGTATCAATCACCCATACATGTCAACGCCAACAGGAAGTCGCATTCTCTCGCTAGCCAATATCTTATCACCGTGTATCTCATCCCAAGACTCTGCACCAAGTCGTCCGAGGTTGCCATTCGTCCCTTCGGGGATAATGTCAGTAGACCAGACTTGGATATCACCTGCAGACGTTAGTAGAACATCCGCACCACCTCCAGCACCAGCGGTGTTGATGTTGATCTCACCATCTGATTCAAGGTAAATAAATTGTCCGTCGGCGTGAATAATCCTAAGAGTCTGCGTAGCAATCTGTTGTTTGATTAACAACGCTCCGGTGGTACCAATACCAAGATATGCACCAAGTACAGCACCAGCTATATTGAAGTATACACCTATGATCTCGCCACCAGTACTGTTTGTGATAACAAGTCCACTGCCGCCAAGAACAGCATCTCCGCCCATAAAGTACCCTAGTCCATTAGTATTAAGCCAGAATCCTTTTGTGACACCACCGCTGTAGCCGACGACACCACCTGGTCCAACTCTAACTCCAGGTGGACCACCTGCGTTACCAACGTTCCATGCAGTACGGAAGTCAGGTGTAACAATCACACCAGCCGATAGATATGCAGATCCAATCACAGGAGGCGTGAACACATTAGTAAAGAGCGGCCACATCTCAACATTCTCGGTCACATTAACTGCAGCTGGTGTTCGCACCTTCAAGACGGGGATAGCATTAGGCTCATCCAAGTCATCATAGCTCGCTGCTAGATACAGGGTCGTAGGGTCTTCATCACTCTTCACATAGTAGATAAAGTTTGTCGATGCGGCTAAGCCAGCATGGTTACCCGCTGTGATAGTAATCGTAGTTCCATCTGCGAATTTGATCGTCGCGTCGTTACCAAGGCCATCGTCCCACTCGAATGAGTTATGAATGTTCGCAGCGGCAACACCTGGACGAGCTTGTAAGTTAGTCCCCCATCCTTGTATTCCCGTAGGTAACTGATTGACGTTGATCGGAGTGTACTCAGTTTCCGTTGCGATCTCTAGGTTTCGCAGCATCTCACCAGTTGTGTCTTTGAGCTTAGTTCCCGATTTGATCGTAACTGTTGCACCACGATATGAGAGCACACGGATCTCCCACGTGTCAGTATTTGCCAACTCACGTTCTATATCCGTATATGCAACATCATCACCGACGCTAAGCCCACGTGATAATACCTCAGCTATAGATTGACGTGCAGTTACAACCACAGGAAGATCACCAAGATCTGCAGCCATTGCATCTGCAAGTAACTGAGCTGTAGCTGCGTCATAGACGACATTCGACACAGCACTGCCTTGCATCACACCATATAGACCTTGGGATGCGGCATTATTCCCAGTCACATAACTGCGGTTCCCATCCTTATCAGTATAATAGAGTATGATCTGGTTTTCAATATCGTCGTAATCGTCATCCTTATCAACTATCACAAAGTTGAAAAGCTCACCCTTGTTACTACCACGATCTGCAACCATGTGCAATTCGGTTCCAACGAAGTACCAATCCATATCCATGATGTCGGCAATCTCAATAACCCCGTCTAGTATCTTACGAAGGAAGAATCGCACGCTGATGTCTTGAGCTCCAGGTCTATCAACAGCATCAAGCGTATACCCTACCAGAGCAAGTAACGTAGCTAAGATAGTACTAACGTCTGTCTCTTCGTATTCAACATAGTGAGTCCCACCGATTAAGATCAGCTCATACAGTAGCTCACGGGCACGCTCTTGTCCTTGAATCCGTATTGCGCTCTTCCCCCACTTTGGCAGATCGCAATATCCACTAATGATAGTATTGCCCTGAAAGCTAATCACGACGGGATTGCCCTTGCCAATATCACCACGTGACACATTTGTATTATCAACATACACGGTAAACGAATCCAAGGCATTGAGCTTCAGATCAACAGCTGGAGCTGTCCCCACTGCTATGGGATAGCTATTACCATTAACTAAAATCGTCCATGTCATGTCTTACACCGCGTTGGCTATAATCCCATAGAAATCATCGCTCTTAGCTAGTTCCATCGTGAACGGGAGTACTCGGACGATGCCACCTTTCTCTGGGAACTGTGCATCTAAGACCAGGTAGATCCCGTCGTAGCGAGCACCTGGGAAGTCCACGTACTGACCCACACCAATACACACTCTATCAGCATAGTTAATGCGTGTAGCTCCAGTCGGGGTGCATTTGAATTCAACAGTATCAACATTCGTCCAGTCGAATGTAGCACTATCTGTGAACAACCCCTTTCGTATAACATATCTCGCCCAGATACCAGCAGCTGGGTCTGTGAAGTTATAGGTCATTGTATCACCATCTGCATCTGTAAAGATCAGATCCCAGTTATCAGTAACTCCGCCTCCACGCCAGCACCAGCTAACGAACTCTTGTGCACTAAAGTTCTGTGACGTAACATACGTCCGCCTGAAGCCAACATCTGCATGATCTGCGCCTGTATGAGTCACGGTGATACCAAGACTCTGTGCTCCAGTTACGTGTCTTGTAGCGGTGTTAGCTACAGCTATAGTATAGTGTCCGACACCAGCGTCGAATGCGATCCAGTCAGTTGCTGGAGCTTCATCGAGGATGATCGCGGGGAACTTCGCTGGTCCTACGATGTATGATTTTAACGTATTAACATGACTCGTATAGAGTGCCTCGATGCTATCTCCAATCATATACCCTTTTAAAGCTAAGATCGGCACACGTGCACCTAAGTCGCTTATCAACGGTTGCATCACATAGAATGGAACCTCTTGCGACAGCTTCCTAAATCTAGGGATTGCATCTGTCAGACCATTAGGGAGCGTAACAGCTCCTATTGTGTGGCTCATGGTTGTCTATTTCCTTCGTCTGGATACCCACTAGTCTGTGAGTTGATAATGTCTTGCCAGAACTTAATAAGCTCCTCACGTGACATTGTCTCAGGCATGTGTATATCGCCATAGATGTTAACTTGTCCAGGTGGTTGATTTGCCATAGCTATTGCTAGCTCACGTTCAAAGTTAACCTGACCACCTTGTTCTCCTTCTGGACCCCAAAGCATCTTCCATAGATCAAGCTTATTTCCAGCACCAGCGGGTCCTGGACCTGTTCGTTCGTCGGGCGTCACGGCCCACGGGAAGATACTCTTCAATGCTTCAATTATGACTACTCCAACTGCTCCACCTGTGAGTGCAGCTAAGACTGGTACCCATAATGGTATAGCTGCAACAGCTCCTGCTCCTGCACCTGCCGTACCTGCTGCACCAGCAACGCCACCAGCAGCAGCTCCAGCTGCTGTTGATCCTGTTGCCCACCCGAGGATACCAAATAATACCTCAAGTATCTTCAATGCGGGCGATAAGAAAAACAATGCTGTACCCAAAGCCATCAACGCAGGGGCTAGTGGTAACAGCCAGCCAGCTAGCTCACCAAGGGCTTCACCGTCGACGTTGTCAAGTAGGGTTGTTAGTAATGGTGTTACCTTCTCCAAGCCCGTAACAAGCCCTGTTGCAAAGCCAGGCACGAAGTCTTCTATTGCTGTAAGCAAAGCTGGGAGATGCGTCTTGACGAATTCGTCAAAAGCTGCAGGTACACCAGCTGTCTCTAGCGATGCCCATATGCGCTCAAGTGAATCCGCGAACATCCACATAGCATCAGTACCGGTAGCACTAAACATTGTAGCAATCCCTGCACCCATAGCCTGTACGCTCGCTTGTGCGGCTTTAGCTTCTATCCCGATCATCGGGAGCTGCTCCAAAAGAGGACCAAGCGACTCCGAATAGTCCCGTCCGAACATTGCAGCCATGCCCATGCTCGTAGCTACGGTCATCATAGTCTGCTCCCAATTAATCAACACCTTCTGTCCAGCAGCAAGTGGCTGTGTAAACCACCTAGTAATAACTCGTCCCATCATCATAAGGCGGTAGCCCATCCATCCCGCAGTACGACTCCAACCTTGTACACGGGATTCCATTCGTTGGAAGATATTCCCCTGAGCTTTGTCACGACGCTCCTCAGCTGCAGCTAAGCGCTCACGTTCGGTATCTGTCTCCTTCGCGGCCTTAATCGCGTAGTCGTACACCCATTTATGTCCGCTAAGCATCTTCTGAGCATCAGCACTAGCTCTAGCAGATACACCTTTCATAATCTCGCCCTGTTCAGTTAGGGTTAAGTTGAACCGCTTGAGCATGTTACTCACTTCCATAGCAGTTATCCCTATCTTATCAAGGTTATCCTTGAACTCCTGCGGAGTATTGGGATTTTGCTCTTCCCAGCTCAATATCATGCGCGTGATGCGCTCAGCTTCAGAACCAGCAGACATTACTTAGCGCCCCCAAACTTCTTAAGCACAAATGCTGTTGCGCCCGATTGTTCTCGATCGATTTCATCTTTTAACGTTCCTGTCGGTCTTGGCTCTGTCTCCGTCGCAATCTGTGCATTCATTAGTAGATTGCCTATCCGTCCATAATCCAACCCAAGGAGATCAGTTGGAAGTTGACCAAAGGTTCTTCCAACTTTACCCGCTAGATGCCCCAGCATCGAGGAGCTCACGAAACGTACGCTCATCGAATCCTTCAGCATTCATAGCGATCTTCTTCGTACACCATGCAACGAGGAATACCTGATCAGTCGGAGTTAGCCGCCTCATCGGTATTGTCTCGTCGTCTTCAGGTATGAGTGCTACCTTTGGTTCAACGCAGGCTGATGGTAACAAGTGGATGAGACTTGCTTTGAGGTTATCAGCAAAGCTAACCTTCTTCAGCTTGTCGGCAATATCCTTATCAGCCATATCTATGCCTATCTCCTGCATAAACTCAGCAACTGCGATGATGTCAGGCTCTTGCATGATAAACTCATGCCCCGACGGCGTCATTATAGTCTCTGTAACAGAGTCAATATAGTCTTTTGCTTTACCCATGGATCTCACCTCCCTTAAGTCGCTACATACGTCGCTTTCAGATTGTACAGATACACATAGTTGTTACCATTGTACAACGCTTCAAGTTGAACTCTCTCAGTGCGTCTACCACGTCGATTAATGGTAGACCTATGTCCCGTCATGACCATCTCTGGTAAGTTAATCAACATCTTATACTGATCATACTCACCAGCTCCACCTGCTAGAGTTGGTCCATCGAGTGTGAACTCACACGCAATGAGCTCATCCTCATCAGCGGGAGCAGTCAACGCAGAGCCACCATAATACCTAGCTAGGTTAGTATAGTCAGCCATGCTTAGCTCAACCTCAGCTGTGATAATAGTACCTTCCTTAACCAAGTATTGCCTATCACGAGCTCCAAGAGTTTGTGTGTCTTCTGGGATCTGTGGCTGGAAGCGAACTCTGAATGACTCCGCTCTAGCCTGTGCAGCCTCAACAGTCACGGACCCATCGTAGAATACGAAGGGTCGGACATCTGGCATTGCGCCAATCGTGGTTCCACCAATTGCGGCTATGTCCTCATCAGCGTAGATGCCATCAAAGTTCATCGTGGCGATACTCCGAGCCCTAGCCATGATCTCAAGGTTCGTACTCTGTATCCCCTTAAGTATCCTGTAGTTGGTAAAGTCCGAATCGTACACGTCAAGTGTCCATGCAGTCCCGGCTTGGTCGGGCTCAAACTTGTGCCTATGCCCCGGGGTTCCATCGGTCACACCATACTCGCCGAGTACAGACTTTAAGAACTCTCCGCAGTTATCACCTGCAAGGTAGTTCTCTAGCTTAACTCGACCGTTTAGTGCCTCTAGCCAGTGCATACGTTTCATGTCATACCCGGTTGTAAATTCAACCTGGTTGTTCTGCTGCAGTTCGGGATCCCAATCGACAAAGTCAAACTCAAGCTCCGGTGTAGTATACTTAGTGTGGTCACCAAACGTACCAGTGTTCTCTTGAGTTATGATTCCCCATCTATTTCCCATTTTGTTTTCTCCTACATTTTATCGTTATCGTTATCGAACAGCTGTAGCTTCGAGTCGCACGGCGATCACGCTTCTCTCGTAGCCATTCTGTCCTGCCCAATTGGGGATCATCGTCACGGATTCAACCGCTTCTATTAGACCGCCCAGTCGAGGATCGTCCCCTATCTCTTCGACTACTCTTCCAGCGTAATACAGTCCCAGCTCTTCGCTTGTGGTTATTTCGCTGTTCTGTGCGAATATCGGTATGTCTATTGTCAGTTTGTTAATAGTCTTTTGAGTGGTCAGTGGTTCTGACTCTACGCCCTTGAGGATGATGTAACACATCGGCATAGCTTCTTTGCGACCACGATCGGAGAAGTAGATGAGTTCGAAGTCGGTTACCTTTTCTACCTCTGTGTGAATCGCGCTCATGATATCGTTCCAGCCAGTATCAAGCTTGCCTGTACCTGTTACGTCATAATCTGCAGTGATGTCCCATGGGAATCTGCAAGCTACAACTAACTGACCGTTGGAGCGCTCAAATCCTGGGAAGACCATCGGGGTCATAGACGCGACCTCCGTTGTCTCAACCTCGTCACCCATCGATCGATTCGCCTCGAGAGCGGACTGAATGTCGTCCAGCATAACACGCAGTCCTGCCTCTCTGTCTTCATGGATGGGCTCATCGTAGTATAAGAGCACAATGAATGATGCCCACCACCACGTTTTCGTTCCTGTCCTAGCTCCGTCCATATAACATGGGCCTAGCATGACATACGTACGGATGTCCTGATTGATCGGATAACCATAGCCTTTAACAGCATTGATCGTATCCGTCTCGAATGTGACGGCCGCAACAGTATCGTATACCTCGTTCCAGATGTCATCTATTTGAGCTCCGAGGCTAGACATTGTGTGCCTCCAAAACTTCGATCATGATCCCCTTAGCTACCGGGTGTATCCTACGAGCTGCACGTTGATAAAATGGCGTCCGCTTAGACCCAGGGTGTATACCGATACCCGTGAGTCCAACAGTGAGGTCACCACCACCATATTGATTCCACGATATCCCTTTAGGTCGATCTTGCTTCATTCCCATCTTACGCCAAAACCCAGCTGGCTCTTCTTCAGACCAAGCACTTAGCTTCTTCACACCCATAAGCTTTAGCGCACCCTTAACCTCATTGTAGGTCTCACGCCCCCTACCTTTGCGCCACTCACCCCTGGCTTCAAGCATTTCTATCTTGGCTTCTCTGCCACCAGGATAGATTGTTACATGAGCCATACCGACATTTGCCTTCTCTATTACGAATTGCTCGCCCTCACCCTCGATATAGTCATCTCCGTATGGACCAAGCCCAGACTTGACAGTCCAGCCACGCTTACGAAGCCGAGTCATAGCGCGTTGTCTAGCATACGCTGGTACAAGCATCTGTTCACGTTTAAGATATACTTCTATAGCAGGCTCATTTTGCTGTTCAGATATAGTAGCATAATCAGGCATTCTCCACCTCAATGTGTGTGCGATGTTTTTTTGATCTTTAGTACCATACTTTATGTTGTAGTCTATTATGGCGTGGACATGTTCATGAAAGGACATTACTGCAATTCTGTCATCGTCGTGGAGCACTAATCTACTATCATATGAGACAGGATCATATGAGACAGGTTTATGAGTACTCATGGCTATATCTCCAGGGTGAATCGGTGTAGCCTTGCGAAATTGTCCTTTGGGTGGATTGCGGTCGATGAGTTGATATGGTCTAGTATTCTCAATTGATACATATATTGCATCGGCCTGTCCTGATGGTGTATCATAATAAACGATAGGCATTTTGGTTATCTTTGGTCGTTTAAATGGCATCTTCAATCCCTTTTGCTGAGCCCACTCTCTAACAGCTTGAATTCCAAGTCCGATGCCACCTTGTCGACCCTTAACCAGCCTCTTACCAATTGCGGGTACATATCTCCCAGGACTCGAGGCGGTATGATCAGGTTGACCTTTGCCTTGGTTCACGATCTTGTCTTTGAACTTCCCATCGCTAGTCTTAGCCGAGGACCACCAGCCGATCTCAAACTTATGCTGACTGCTCTGAAAGACAGCATACGTAGCCTTAGCCCGGAGATCTCCAGTCTTCCCCTCGGGCATCTCTTCACGCAAGATGGTTAAGCCACGTTCGCCAATCCGTCTCAGAGCCTCAGCTCGCACGGGGCCACGTACAGCATCAACTAGCACGTCAATGCGTTTGTGGAAACCACCTATGCTAAGATTAGCTGTAACTTTAGGCACTTGTTGTCCTTCCCGTTTTACTTGGATCTCTCCCCGTATCATCGTATAAGCTACGTTGTAGCCCTAAGACTCCAAAGACATGGCCTGGAGAGGCATCTGCTGTGGCCCCTTGTATTCTCGTGCGGAAGTAGATGTACCGTTGATATATCCGACGTAGGTTAGTCTCTATAGCAGGCGGCATGCCCCCAGCGGCACGTTCAACCTCCATAGCATAACCAAGGTACGTCCAGTACACTGCACACAGCGTCACAGCCATCTCCACGTCTACAGTAGGAGCTGCTGGGGATGCAAGTGGTTCAATCTCTACCACTGCATCTTCTATATTCTGAGTTATCGCATCATCATTTACCCTAGCAACAGACAAGTTGTTTAGCATCAGTCTTACTCTTTCAGCATATATCATCTTAAGCCTCCGCCACTGGTGGGGGTGGAACCACAAGCCACTGGAATCCCAGGTCATGCTCCTTATATCCTGCTTTGACGAACTTGATCATAACCATATACACAGTCCTACGATCTTCGATAATGGCTGCCAGTGGGATATCACCATCGGCCACAGTATAATAACAGTAACTATCAGTTCCATCGTATGTAACTGCAGAACAGTCTTCGCCATCGATTAGAAGATCATCATCAAGCCACACATCTATTGTTGCAGTGCAGTCTGATAGATCTAAGTCCTCAACCGTAGCTTTGTAGCTCGCACCGTAGTCTCCAGCCACTATAACCCAATTTACCATTTTGTTATACCCCTTTCTCTCCTAGTATAAGAACGTCTTCTTTATTCCCGAGCAGAATAAGTTGTGTCTTATCTGCCATTTGAAGAACCACGCTACCCGCTATTATCACTGCATCATATACAAGCCCAACATCAAGCTTGTTAAGCTCAGATAGCCATATCCTATTCACGAAGTCTTCTGGATCGTTAAGTCCACAGTCTACTCGCATTGCCATTTGTTATCACCTATTACCTACTGAACGTAACTGATACGCTCTTTGCTCTTATGCTTGTTCCGCCACCGTTAGATGTCTTCATGTATATTGAGCAAACTTTCTGCCCTGTTGCATTAGCGAGCTCGATTAGTCCTATTGGGTCACTCTCGAAGTTCTCCTCAGCGTTACCAGCCCATTCATAATATCCTAAGCTCTCTCCGTCTGTCTCGTTATACAAATGAACCTGTGTAGTATAATTTCCATCACTGTTCAAGTTACCGTGAAGAACCATCTTAGTCCATTTATCAAGATCTACTAAGCGAGTATTCCAGCCCGTATCAGTCAGTGTATCATCTGCTAATACTATTTCTGTCGAGCTTGTACTCCTATAAAAATAAGTTTGTGTTAACTTGCTAGGTACAGCTAACTCTATCCAACCGAATATTCCATTGAACTTAGACCTGACAGCTGTCCTATTATTATAGTACAGCTTGTTTATATGTTCTCCACTGGATAGCATTTTGATGCTGCCGTCTATTACGACTCTACAATCATCACCAAAGCTATTGTCGTTTCTAACAAGGGCGTTTGTGAGTGATGCACTTCCACCTGATTGGTTACAGTACACTCCATCTATTTCTAACAGACCCTCAGTTGTGATGTTTCCTACGCTCCATAATGCGCTTGTTATGTTTCTGTTCTGCCATTGATGGACAATGGTGTTTTTAAATGATGCTTTGGTTCCTCCCATTTCATAGAGGTATCCTACATCTCCACCAGCAGCCTCTTTCAGTAACCAGCTATCGCTTATTGAAATATAGTTTTCTAACCAGATTCTAACGGCGTAGTTTGTAGTTACTCCACCAATGTGGTTATACCTACACCCCATTGTATAACCAAATATGGGGTCAGCTCCACCGCCGCCCCATTTAATGCATTTAGTGTTATCATTCCCATCTATATCAAATCTGGTTGATTTGCATTGCGGAACCCAGAAACTACCATCGCCATCAACACCAGTTAATAATTCATCATCATTACTCACTAGCCCTATATTCTCCGTCTCTAGTATTAAAGGTGAATTATCCCAGTTGTTCTCTTGACTATAAAGCAGGTCTGTGTTTAACAGTGCTTTGATTAGGGTTTCATTCATACCTAACCCCGTAAGCTTGATAACTTGGTCACCACCTGTTGGCAATGTTATCTTATCAGTGAGTTGCAAAGTACCTCTATATGGTATGTGTATCCATATGCTGTCGTAGGATGGGTTTTCTATCTCTGCAATAATGTCATCGATGTTTGTACTATACATTGTAGGCCTTGATTTTCCACCCTGCGGAACACCACTAACACCAATACTCATGCTAGTAAACCTCCTGAGACTTCTGCGTGATATGTAATCGTCACTGTTAGATCTGCAGCTGTAGCTCCTACTCCCTGTAGGTCAATGTAGATTATCTTTCCCACAGCCATTCTAACTGCACCAATCCACCATACCTGTTTATCAATCGCATCTAATTTAGCTTCAATCGCATCTTCTGTACTAATAAACGTAATCACTTGTCCTACACCACCCACGATTGCACACGTAGTCATATCAGCGTGTGCGGCTGTGTCTGCGTGTAAAACAATGCTATCGATAACTACTGGCTGAGTTCCTACAGTAGCAACTGCTGTAACTCCTGCATTTAGAGCGGCTGTGATTGAGAAGGCTTTAGTCTGCTGAACCCCAGCACCGACTGGTGACAGCCCAACGCCACCGCCTATGGCTGCTATAGCAAGGGCGAGGGCTTCGAGACTGCCTGTGGTTCTATCGAATGTCTGTCCGGGGTCTATATTCATGATGTAATCAAGCATGCTGTTCTGAGTCGGTACTCCAGGGCCAGCACTATTGACTATGCCGATGACTTCATCGTAGATACCTATTATCGATTCAGTTGTCCATCCAGCACCAAGCATACCCTTTATATACCGCATGATCGAAGATGTTGCATTAATCGAGTTGGTAGCTGTATCCGCTTTGTTGCCCAAGAGGTCACTCATGACTAAGTTGGTAACGGCATCTGCAACTGCTACATCATGGAAAGCATCTATGACGACTATCGCTGCGGTTATATCGTCTATATCCGATGGTAAGTTCGCAGGAGCTAGCTCGTCTAGATAACCTGCTCTTACTGCTGACAGTCTCCCAAGTAACGTGTCGATGTCAGCTGGAATATTTGCAGGCGCTAGCTCATCTAAGTATCCAGCCCTAAGTGCAGTTAATCTAGCTATTAGAGTATCTACGATGCCATCGATAACTACCAGGGCAGCGATCATAGTATCTTGCTTAGCCTCTGTAGCATCGCCTCCACCTATCGCACCAATAGCGGCTTGTAGATCGAAATCCAGTTCATCGAGGTATCCAATACGGAGTGCTGTAAAGTTATCTAAGATGGTAGCCAATCCAGCATCCCAACCAGACACGACGAGGGCAGCTCCATCTGTGCCCCGCATTGCAGCTCCGCTTATAGCAGCAACCTCGTCGTAGATCTGTCTGAGAACCTGAGCTATCGAGATCATGTTTGCAGGAGCTGCAGCTACGGGCCATACGGGGATCCCACCTGTAACAAGCACATCGTATAGATCGGGAGTTCCATCGAACTCAGAGCCTATCTGGGTAGCTAGTACCGCGTTGTTCGTTCCGATCATCGTTGTGGGTATCGCTGCTATTGCAGCTGCTAGATCGAAGTCAAGCTCATCCAGGTAGCCAATTCTGACCGCACTGAAGTTTGCCAAAATTGTCGCCAAACCAGCTGTCCAACTCGCAGCTAATGCTGCTCCGTTTGTTCCAACCATGGTTGTTGGAATAGCAGCGATAGCTGCCGCAAGATCAAAATCCAGCTGGTCGAGATATCCAGCTCTTAGCGCGGTGTAGTTTCCCAACACTGTGGCTAGGCCAGCTGTCCATGCTGATGCCAGCGCTGCACTATCTGTGCCTCGCATCGCAGTCGTGGGTATTGCGCCAATAGCAGCTGCTAAGTCAAAATCTAGCTGATCGATGTAGCCAATTCTCAGAGCGGTGAAGTTCGCCAATATCGTAGCAAGAGCGCTGGTCCAATCCGCAGCTAGTGCCGCACTGTCGGTCCCACGCATTGCGTCTACTGGAACTAATCCCGACGCATACTGCCCTGTAGTCGTCTCTAGCGCCATAAGGCTCGCTAATAAGAACAATGTATTCTCGCCCATCTCAGTGAAGCTATTTGCGCTATACGCAGCTCCATAGAATCCAAGCGTCTGGTTCACATCAGCGCCGTCTTTGTCAACCCCGATCGTCCCATCGAGTTGCACACGACGAATTAACGCAAGGCCAACATCAGTGCTGTTGTTCATGTTATAATACGCGTATACAGTCTCTGTGATATCAGCATCACTCATGTCCATCTGGGTGTGAACACACGACGTGGTGACAGTATTTGGACCCGACTCTAGTGCCGTGACTCCACGCCATCCTGCAACAGATCCCAAGATAGAACCTTCTATCTCATCTTCACAATCTATATCTTGCCAATCAAGCTTGTCAGCTGCAACCGTCCCCATCCCCATATATGCAGCAGTTACACTATCACAGTTTAGAACTGGAGCTCCGGGATGTGACTTGAGATCAGCTAGATTAGCTACAACCCAAGCATTTGTTTGCTCGCTGCCAAGGACGATAAGATTGTACATTCCGTAGTCAGGATAGTAAAGAGCATCTGGTTGAACTATCGTAACTACATTTCCAACCTTCAGTAGCTGAGTTCGAATAGCCGTGTTATCTACTGACATACCAGCAACGTAAAGATCGGGGATAATAAAGAGTATTTGGATCTCAGAGTTCATACCACGGAGTATACCTGCTATGGTTCCATCGTCGTAGAATTCGCTAACAAGCGCAGCACCGGTGGATCCGATCGCTTCCTTTAGATTAAAGTCTAACTGGTCAAGATTTGTAGCTCTCGCAGCTGTCAGCTTATCAGCTATAGATGTCGTGCCTTCATATCCTATCAGTGTCTCCTGTATATAGCGAATCACTTCAGCTATGCTGACATCGTTGCCCGCAGCAGCTGCAACTGGGAACACAGCAGGTCCATCGCCGACTAAGAGATCGAACATCGAGCGATCGCCCATCTCAGCATCAGTGCCGATCTTACCCATGATCGTATCTGTAGTCGTATCATCAGGGTTGCCTTCCTGTCCATCTCCGATCTGCCAGCTGAACGCATTATCGAACTCTGGTAGCACACAATAGATACGTATGCCCCACTTGCCAACTGCATCAGGTGCGAAGGTGAGGTAGTACCAACCATCGCTTATCTCGGTCATATCCAGCTCAGCAGCGTAGTTGCCAGACTCATCCATGACTCTATAATGAACAGTTACACCTGTAGTTGCTATGTAGACTATGACCTTTAGCGTATCTCCGACTTTGTATCCCACTCTATCCGCCTCTGAATATCAACTTGATTACTTCGACTGCTACAAGACCAGCAGTCATGATTAACGCAACCCAAATTTTGTCGCTAACGGCTAGTCCATTCTTCACAGTGATCTCTCTTGGCATGTTCTCTTTGATGGTCTCGGTTATCTTCTCAATAATACCGTTGTTGAGGTCATCACGGATGGATGCAAATCCTTCCTTTACCTCTTCACGCGTCATGTCGAGCATCTCCGTATTGTGCTCAATGTCCTTCTTAACACCAGCCATGCTGACCTCGAGCTTGTTTGTTTTCTTCTCTACTGTGTTGAGTCTTTTTTCCATTACTTCCACTCCTCGTAGAGTCTCGCTACTTCTTGCTCAGATAAGGCTCGGTTGTATATTCTAATTTTAGGTATGAGTCCGTCCCAATTAGCACCACTGCCTTGACTTTGACCTATTTTGTTTATAGCACCTAGATTGGCTCCCCATTCAGCGTCTGTTGAAACGTTTTCAAGTCTACCGTCAACATATAATGAAACAGTTGTTCCACGTCTAGTTACAACAGTATGACGTTCAACATTGTCATTAGATGGAGTTGTAGAGACTAATCTAGCAGAATCGGCATCGCCCTCTCTACCATAAACATCAAAGACAGAACTAGTGTTTTGAAGCTTAAATATATTAGCTCCTGCCCCACCAGCAAGAGCCCACACAGTAGATTGTGTCGCACTTGATGTTTTTGATACTGCTTCAACGGAGAGATCTCCAGTTCCAAGCGCTAGATTTCCCAGGTCAATTATATCGTCTTCTCCGTCGAAGATGAGTCCATCCTCACTCCACGCTGGGCCAGGCACAAGCCAGTTTCTATCAACCTTCCAGTCATAATTTGCGTCTAAGCTATTCCACCTGATCCTATTATATTGAATATCTGACAGATCGGCTGGTGTGGCACTAACAGAATCAGGATCAGTAAGGTCAAAGACAAGTAATTTCCATCCAGACCAATTATCAACGAAATTATGATACCGGAAATTTGATCCAGTGCTATCATATAAAGCAACTCTACCACTCAGTCCACTATTTGCACCATAAATATATACACAATATAGATTATAAATACTCCAATCCTGTCCAGCACCGTAATTTTTCTGGATAAACAAATCTGAATTTGCTCCAGCACCAACCTGACAGTCAAGACATGATGTTCCTTTTATCTGGTTGACTATATCTTCTGTTATCGTTAATGTGTAGGCACCAGCACCTGTTCCACCAGTTGACCAATAGGTCTCATCATCGTTATAGTTTTCAAGATAAGCAGCAAGACTTCCATGATTACCTTCACCACTTTTATCCAGAACAGCGTTAGCTTCAGACTCCGCTTTAATCAGTGGGTTTTCATCGCTATCCTCCCCATAGCCCTCCGCGAAGTCCATGTCCAGCACGATGCCATCAGAGAGTTTAGGAGTACGCCACTGTTCGTAAAGTTGTGATATCTCTCTATCAGATAACTCTATATCGTAAATCCTAACCATGTATTGATTCCCATCAAAGTATCCAGCTAGTTGAGTCTGACCAATTCGTATATTTGCGGTTGATATAAATGCTGTGGTGTACGCGGTTCGTGCCTCTCTTCGCCCATTAACATACATATAGAGATAACCATCAATACTCCTCTTTAATGCAAAGATATGGTCTTCTCCATCAGTAACAACTGTGGCACTGGTTAATATAGCAACATCAGAGTAGTCACCAACACTGTCATGATATAGTTGAAGAAAACCACCAACAGTTATTATTAGCCCCCACTCTCTCTGATCACCAGCTGTATTCCATTTCCGTATAACATCTCTTGATACTGTAGTGGTGTTAATTTTACCAAAAACGGTCCAATATGAAGTATTCAACGATGCTGCATTTAGAACCCTCACATGTTCGGTGCCACCACTATCAAGCGTTAATCCTCCACCAGCTATCCATGTTGGAGTGTTAAATAGCGTACCTATATGATCTTCTCCACTCTTATCCCTTGTAACAGTGCCAACGCCTTCTCTGAAATCCATATCAAGCACAATACCATCTCGTAGCGTCATTGTTAGATTCTCCTCCTCATCTCGCTTAGTGTGTGAATCTCTTGCTCTACTAACACTCTGTTATAAACACGAGTTTCATAAGTTTCACAATTGCAAGGATAATTGATCCCATTATTTCTTCCTACTCGTAGTAGATCAAGATCTGTTGATACAGTGATTGTCTGGGCTATAAACATATCAAGCCTTCCATTATTATAGAACTTTACTGTACTACCATCAAATGTCAGAGCAAGATGATATTCAGTACCAATCACATAAGGTGTTTGTCCTGTATCAAAATCATAATCTATACCATCAGCAACAACAAACATAAATTTATTACTACCAGTTAAAAGCTTTATTGCATAATGCATATTAGGATAACTTGCACCATCTCCTTTATATATAATTGTATCATGTCCAGTTATCTCTGAAACAACTTTAGCAAAGAGAGCAACTGTTCCCGTTTGAATAGCAAAGGAGGCAGCGGCTGGAACTTCTAAATAGTCTCCTACTCCATCCCATGTTGCGATAGCCATTCCATCTTTAGTGTTCGCCCAAACATCTCCTAAAACACCAGTAATATCACCATGATTACCATATTGGCTTCTATCGAATATTTTCGCACCTATACCCTCGTTCATCGGCAGATGCAGCACAAGTCCGTCATCTATCGATCGCTGTTGTGTCGCACTGGGCATTATAGACGCCTCCGTAGCTCTGAGACAGTCTTTATTTCTCTATCGTCAAGCACTCGATTATAGACGCGAACACCTCGCAGTTGACCTTCTGCAAACTCGGTAGCTGTTTCGCTCTTTCCGACATACATATTACCAAAAGCAGGAGTCTCTAAAGCGAGTGTATCACTAATAATAAACCTTCCATCAACATATATCTTCACAAGATATGACGGTGAGATGGTATAAGCAATGTGATGCTCTAACCCATCAGTTTGAATATCAATTGCACTACTAAGATTATCAGCGTATCCACTAAACCAAAGTATACCAACATTATTAAGATACATACTACGTCTCTTATGTGCTACCTGTTCTCCCCACGAGATTAGCATATTAATAGTTGCTGTTAATGGTGTTACAAACAACGCGACGGTATAAGTGTGGTCTAAATCTAAACTAGCATCTGTTCCACAATTAATGAAATCCGCTAACCCATCAAATGTTCCCACAGGTTTATCTAGAAGTGTGTTAGCCCAAAACGCCACCAGACCTCCACCACCGGGTGTAATTGTACCGTTATTCCCATACGGGCTACGATCAAACACCTTAGCTCCTGCACCCTCAGTCATCGGCAAGTGTAGCACTAAGCCACGATCTATATCACGATTCTGGGTTCTCACTCGTCATCAATCTCCTCTCTATGTATAAAGAGCCAGTTAAGGCTCCTCTGGTACGGGTACGTCATCTGGACTCTTCGGGAACTCACTGAGTATCACTTCTGCCTCTGCGAGCAACACTTGGTAGTCAGTATTCGCATCAACGTAGTCAACAGTCACAGTCTTCCAAGGCTGAACAAACTTATCCAGCCCCTTCGCAGCGATAAGCATGATATCGATCTCGATCATCTTTAGCTTCATCTGCTCGGCCTTCTGCTGTGCATAGGTTATCATCTCTTGTACAGTTGCCATCTTCTCACCACCCATATCACGAATCGTATATGATTGTAACACGCACTGTTGGGGCTCCAGCCTCAACACTACGTCCCCGAGCGATCATTCCATCACCAACTTTCATACTTCGTGGAGCATGCAGTATGTGTCGTATCAAAGCTTTTGTAGTATCTATACTAAAGCCACTCCACATGGATCGATACTCACCATTAGCTGTAACTCTTCGCACGAGATACACTACAGCATTCTGAGCCACCTGATACAACCCTGCTAAATCGCCATCCATATCAAGATAGTTATCAGTATCGATAGAGTCAATCTGACTTAACTCCCCGCCTGTTACAATATCATCCACTACCCAGAGCCAGTCGTCTACCTCGAATCCAGCGGTTAAGGGCACGAAGATGCGATCAGCGTTAGCTTCACCTAGACCACTATCGACATCCAGTATCTGCGCGCTCATCTTGACGACTCGGAATTGTTGCAATGTACACTGAACAGCAGGAGCACCCACGCCGATGAGACTGAATCCATATACCTTGTAATCTACGGTGTGAGTACCTGCACCCCAGCCATAGTCTTCTGTTATCGCATCAACAGGTATAGTGACAATAGTATCACCCCATGCCGCGTTTCCACAAGTAACTAATCCACCTACAGTATCGAATGGATATATCTTTTCATTGTGGTATCCTCCATCGTGTGCCAATAAGTCTGTTTTAAAGTCTCCCATTTACGTCACCTAACTCTTCCTGTACGTAATGTGTATAAACGAATCACTACGTATCTTTGTCTCTACGCTGGCTGCACCATCGTCGGTCCAAGCGCATAAGCGGAGCCCCAGCTGGTCTGCACCAGCCACGATTGTCGGGATGAAGACGCCGACTCCAGCCTTTGTCTTATTCTGATACACAGGGTTGTTCTCAGTCTCGTTGTCCGTGATATCGACCCAAGCTGTGCCACCATCCCTGGATATTTGCCACTTAGCCCACGTATCAGTGCTAGCTCCACCAGCAGTGTATTTCTGTTGCCAATGCAACTCGATGTAGATACTGATAATCGTGATTACGCCCATCTGTTCGAAGTTAATGAGTTCACTCCAAGACGGGTTGTCCTGTGCACCGCCTTCAGTTATCTCGCTGCTTGCTATCTCACCTGTTAACGCAGGTGCAGCACCGTCGTCTGTGATCTCAGTCGTGTCCATATCCTCAGCAACGGGATAGATAGTCACATCCTGTACTTCACGGCTCTTATCAATGATGTCATCGATGAGATTATCTAATCTCCCACCGTTGATCAAGTCATTGTATAGCACTGTGTTCTCATCGAACACCTTGCGCAATGCACCATAGATAGACACATCATCAGCTGGATCAGCAGCCGCAGGTATATCTATCGTATCGTTTAGGATCGTGTCACCTATTAGTATCCTGAGTATATTTCTAATGTAAACTTCTTCATTCATATGTCATCACCCCTCGTAAAAGTTCTCCCATGGCCAATCTCTTGCTACACCCGCATCCTGCGTTGTAGAGATCTTCATACCAAAGCGGTTTAGTGATAGATCGTATTTTTCAAGAGGCACAGCCTGTGCATTTAGATACCTATCAACCACACGCAAAACGTATGCACCGCCCGATTCTAATCGATAATAGATCTGGACAGTGAGATCGTCCGCAGCAGCCATCTCTGTGAGGTCTATGTGGAACTCTTTAGGCACCCAGTTCCCACCAGGTGCATCTATAGTCCAAACAATGTCTTCTGTGCTGGCCGCGTCGCTCTGGTCGTGCACGCCACCGACCCTTGTAAGAACAGGAATGCTATCTACGATGTTGAAGATTGCTACTAATCCGTGTCCCGACTTATCCACATATCCTATCGGCGTGGGCATAATCACAAAGGTGAATGCTCCAGCTGCATCTGGATCTGTGCTCCAATCGGGAGCTACAGTAAGCGTTTCCGTATCATCATACGCTGTGATGTAGCGTCCCTGTCCAGCTTGATTACCTGTTAAGGGAACCAGCATCTGCCCAACGTATAGATCGTCTCGATCAACCAAGGCCGCAGCTGTCACAGTGTTAACCGTCGCTGCTGACGATGTAAAGATCGTGTTGTTACCGATTAGAGCTTCTTGTAGCAACTGTATTCGTTCTAGCAGCGAGCCAACAGCCGTAGCTACGGCAGCTGTCGTATAGCCAGATACAATCGTATCATACAGATCTGGTGAGCCATCAAACTCAGTTCCGAACTGCTCAGAGTAGATATAGTTGATTACCTCAGCTATGGACACATTCGCTGCAGGTATTGCAGCAGCAGGCCATGCTAACAATCCGTTAGCGCCCATTAGCGCGTCATACACAACTCCAAGTCCTGAAGGCATTATGACGAAGTCAATGTTTCCACCTGCATCAGGATCAGCTCCCCATGGAGGTGATACTGTAATCATAGTAGTACCGTTATAAGCCGTGATGTACCGTCCCTCGCCTAGCATCGCGCCTCCAAGTGGAATTACCACCTGTCCGATGTATTGAAGAGCCACATCCGCAAACTCATCACACGTTATAGTCGTAGTTGTCGCTCCGTCGCTTTCGAAGACTGTGTTGCCGATAATTGATTGTACGAATTCGAGCCTCTCAAGGACCGATCCATCTGCATTAGCTGCAATGTTCGGGTACAGCGCTGTATTCGCGCCAGTCACAATGTACTCGTAGAAGCTGTGGTAGTTTGCTGTATCTGGTAGTCCAAGCCACTCAAGCAACGAATCCAAGCCAAGCGTTGTATACGTACTAAATGGTCCCACCTGAGTGTATATACTCGGTGTGCCATCAAAGTCAGCACCTATCGCCTGTACGATGTACTCAAGTACCTCAGCCATGCTCACATTAGCTGCTGGTACCGCAGGTCCAGGCCATGCCAATATACCAGCTGCACCTGCGAGTGCATCAAACACGATGCTCTCTTCAGAAGGTGCAATCATGAATAGCACTGATCCAGGATCAGCTGGCCACGGAGGTGTGACAGTAATCATCTGAGTGGCATCATATGCCGAGATGTACCGCCCCTGGCCAACCATGTTGCCAGCTAAGGGTATAACCATCTGACCTACATATGCTCCAGCCTGGTCAAGCAGCGCAGCTGCTGTTAGCGTCGTAACAGACGATGCTGATGCAGTATACGTTGCATTACCTGTAATGAGCCGATCTTGTAGCATCTCAAGGCGCTCTAATATCGAGCCCTGAAGCACGGCTGTAACAGCCGTAGTATAGCCCGTAACTAATACGTCATAAGTATCAGGCGAACCGTTAAACTCCGCACCAATCGCTAATAAGATGCGTCCCAGCTCAGAAGGAATGATAATGAACTCAACACTACCTGGGTCAGCTGGCCATGCAGGTAGAACTGTAATGGTTTGTGTACCATCATACTCTGTAATATAACGTCCTTGTCCAGCCATGTTCCCCGTTAGTGGAACGACCATCTCACCAACATAAAGCCCCGCTTGGTCTATCAGTGCAGCGTCCGTTAGTGTGCCAACAGCAGATGCTGTCGCCGTGAAGTGTCTAGGTACTCCTATTGCTTGCCAAAGATTAGTTACACCGTCGATATCCAGTCCGTCTCCAGCAGCAGCAACAATTCCGAGCCCTCCCATGATCGCCCGTAGCTTGCTATGTATGCTCCCAGCAGCACCTGGTCCGGTTACTGCTTCAGTTGGGTTACCAATTCTATCCGCAAAAGCACCAAACGTATTAAACAGGTAGAAGTTGTCAACATCCATTATGATAGTTTCAGTACCCGCACTACCAATCGAATAGATGTTGTAATAGCAACTCAATGTTTCGGTCATGAACTCAGTCGGATCTTCATACTGTGTAAGCAGATTCCATACTATATCATCGCCCTGATGAGTCGAATAGTAGCAACGATATATATTGCCGTTGCGCTCAATCCTAAACGCAAGCTCATCATCAGTCGTGTTGAAATATGCCGGAGTCTGTGCTACGTTGTTAAACCATGCATCAGCCACGACTCGCTCAGCTCCAGAGCTTTTCTCTTTGTACACGCGCACCATGTTCTGATCATCATAAGCCGCGCTCTTGCTGACAAGGATACCACCGCGCATAGCAGTAGCTGTAACAATACCCCATGTGAAGTCAAGATCACCCTGGAAGGCACAATGCCGCATCAGGATGGGTAGTTCTCTCGCAACGGCATATTCGTTAGCCATCGAAGGTGTGAGAATCGCCATGTATAGCTTATCTGTAGTCGTTGTATCGATATCTGCTACGCCCTCAGTTCCATCGATGTCCTCTGGCGTCCACCTCTCGGTGTTAGCATCTGCATCAGGTACATCGAACTGATCAGCATCTATTAGAAGATTACCAAAGATCCATGATATGTCAAATGGGTCTAATACGCCCTGGATATACTCAAGGCGCTCCATCACAGAGCCATCATTGTCGGCTCCAATCGCGCTGGAGTCATAGCCCGTAAGTATCCAATTGTATAGGGACCACTTCGCAACAAGTCCGAAGGCCGTCCCAGCTATAATGATCTCCCCTAATGCGGGGTTAATTGTAAATGTGCCAGTAGTCTCGTCATAATCGACGATATCTGCCATCCAACCACGGTATAATCCGTCTATCAGAACCAAGCGGTAGTTATTGAAGAAGTCATCTCCTGTTCCCATACCTGCCAGCGTTAACGCTACAAGTGTTGAACCACCGGCGTTACCATCTGCGGTCGTACGGTTATTGAACGGGACAAGTGGGGTCTTAAGCCTTCGATATCCCTCATCGAGCGTACTCATGCCCATTATCTAACCGACCTCGCTTTCACATCTACGAAGCCCGTTACGTGGTTATCAGCCAATGCACTCATGACGAGAACATCGACCCAATCCCAACCATCTGAGCTCGTCTCTACCACGCTGTCAGCGGGGCCAACAGCCCCAGTGTAGAGATAAACTGGTTCTCCGCCACTCTTACCGATCTTTGCCCAGACCTGGTATAACATAACCAGAGCGAGGTCTTCATTTGTAATGACAAGTAACGCATTCGGGATTCCCCGGATGTCAATATATGCAGCCGCGGTTATCGACACATAAGCATTAGTTGTTGTAAAGTCAATGCCATCCTTAACAGTACTCTTACTGAGGATAGACACATTATCTCTGTGTGGCCACTCATAGGCCACAATTGTGGATCCTGCCATTCTTTTTCATTCCTTTGGAATTTGTGGCACGCCTTTACGCTAGCGTGCGTATGTTTCGGAGCTAATCCAAGCTCAGGGAAGCTATTTCGCGCTCATGCGGAGCTGATTAAAAAAGAGGCTCAGCTCGAGCCCTAGGGAATTTTTGTTCCTAAAGAGTCAGATTCAATATTACCTCGATGACATCGTCCTCAGCTGCGGCAAGCTCTAGGGCTCTACCGACCATTCGCTCAACATCATCTTCCTCATCTGCAGTAACGAAGCTACACGTTCGTGCTGCTTCTAGATCTCCAGTCAGTATAGCTGTGATTTTCTCATACGCTTCTGCACATGGTACATCTGCTGTACCAGACATTGTTATCTGCTCAGATAAAGCTGCTCCAGCTGCATCAGTCCCGATGATACCAACGATCTTCGTAGTGGCCGCTGATCCAACCCCATCGGGGATTCCGAACCGCGCCCAACCATCTGTGATGTCATTCCAGCCCTTCTGCAACACTCCCGTTGTGAGAGTTGTGATGGTCGCTCCGCCAGAGTTCTCCGTTATTGTCAATGTACCTGCACATGCTGCATCTACTACGACTGCTAAGACTGTGTCAAAGTCAGTTGAACCTGCGATAGTTGCTGCTCCTGTGAGTATATACTCCTCAGATACAATAACTGTACCGCCGTTCTCAAGACCCCAGACCGTAACAGTCTGTGTAACATCGCTTGCACTATCTGAAGCTACGTCAACCGGATCATTTGCCGGCTGGTTTGCGAAGTCATCTCCCGCGAGAGCTGTTGCATTGCCTATTGCAGTATTTATTTCACCAGAGTCGAGGAAAACCCCGACTTTGCCGTCTAATACCGCCTTAAGGTTGTCTCCAGCTGCTATTACTTCTCCAGCTGCGACCCATGCACGTCCTGCTACCTTCATTGGACCGTCTTCAGTTGTTGCGATCGTTTCTTCAACGACGCCACATACGTCTAAAGCATGAAGACCAGCTAGCGCAAAGCTTGTCCCGCTCGGTACGACCAAGCGGTTAGCTGTACATTCGCCAGAAGCAACAATTGTCTTATGCAATATGTCATAAAGCCACTGCCATCTCTGAGCAATGTTGAAACGCCGTGGGGATCTATATCCCTGACCCTTTGTCTCACTTTCGCCTCTTACCATTTGTCATTCACTCCTATAGTACGTCGCTGATGATGCTAATCCTATCTGTAGTTGCATCGCTTTGCGTGTCTGGCTCGATCTTGCTGAAGAACATCTTCTTAATGAGGAAGTCCTTGCCACGTCCGAAGACGCGCTCAACCTCACTCATTGGCATCTGCCCACCTGTGTAATACTTGTGCATCATCGTATTGCTACCGGGGACTACCAGCATAGCATCATCCCGGATACCAATCGAGGATGACGCATGATAGTACCTAGTTGGCATAAACATAATACCAAGTGTTGCAGTTAGGTAGGTCTGCAGATTCTGTTGCACGTTGTTGATGTATCTTAGCGCCTTGAACTGGCCTGCACATTTCGTTGGATAAACGAGGTACATTGGCTGTGCTTCTGGATCTACGTTGGATTCATCCACGATGTAGTTCCATGCGTCAACAATATCTCCGGCGATATCCTCAACAGCACTGTTTGAGTCCCACGTATCCGCAGCAGTGACACCCGTAGCGCCTGCTCCCGCGTATAGCGTGTCTACGATCTGCCTGTTCTGGCATTTCGCAATGTACTCTGCTGCTCTTCGCTGCATATCCCGATGTGTCATAGCTGTTAAGCCACGAGCTGCTGCCCAGTCAGTGATCATGTAACGGAACTCGGCCATTTCCATGGTTGCACCGAACTGTACATACTCGATACGCTTCCTACGTGCTACAGCACCTTCAGGTACGGGGAACTCCCCGTCGACCTCTAGTGGGAACGCCCACTTTGCATCGATGCTAGGGAAGCCCTCTTCCTTGAACATCTTCAATCCAGGTGTCAGCTCAGCCGATTTACGCCAGATGTAAGTCTTAGCGATATCAGCCATCTGTATGTCTCTTGATGTAATTTCTCCAGACGCCATTATGTTTCATCTCCGAAGATCTGCACACGTATGTGCAGCTTACCATCGCCATCTGTTGGGTCTGCGCTAGCTAGACATGCTTCTTCTGCGATGCCAACTATCTCAGACCTTGCGGCCATCCAATTGGCTAGTGTAAAGCTGCCCTGAGCAGTACCCTGTGCTGTGTTATCTTCCCAGTGCGCGATTGTCCCAGCTGTGCTCGGGGCTACAGCCACAACGTCTCCAACGTGGATATCTGTAGTCCTATTGCCGTGAGCTTCGAGCTCCGCGTCGATCTCACCCTCTCGGATGACTGCCATCTCGGGATCAATCAAATACTGTGTGTACAACGCTGTATCGCCTAGATACAATACGTTCTTCGTATTTGTATATGCAAAGCCATAGGCCGCAGAACCAGCTGCGGACTTTGTTAGCTCAGCCGTAGCTGAGATCTTCAAACAATATCCAGCCGTGTCGAGTCCACCTGTTCCAGCAGAGTCATCGAACACGCGAGAAATTGGTACTCCAACTTCGTCTAGTAGTCCGGCCATTATTTAGTATCCTCCGGGAATAGCTCAGGAGCGTACTCCTTCGCGCTTTCGATCGACCCGTACATCTCTAACGCAGCTTCGATTTTGATCTTCTTAGTCTCATCGATCTGTCCCGGTGCTTTACCAGCGAGCTCCAGCTTAACACGTGGAATCACGCGATTGAGCATCGTTTGGTACTGCTCCAGGCGGACTTTCTTGATCATAAAGGTTTCTGCACCCTCGAGCATAATTGTAGAGTCAAATTCCGCGTCGAGCTTCTTGATATCAGCTGTGATACCAGCGAGCTCCTTATCCTGGAAGTACGCAAGCTCAGTTGCCTGATCTGCGGTCTTCTTAAGAATCTCATCCACGACTTTCTGATCTACACCCGTTGCAGGAAGAGTAGTCTCCTCTTCTTCTACTTCAGGTATCTCAGGGGCTTCATCTGCGACATACTTGCCTTGTTCTTCAAGGAATTTACGTGCCAGCTCTAGTCGATCCACTTCAGGGATCTGATTGAACGCTGTCTCGTATTTCTTCTTGTCGTCCATATCTTGTTTTCTCCGTTCGAGCGAGATATGGATCATCTTTCGGCTATCAATAGCCGCGGTTGGAATGCCTTTCCTGGTGTGATCTGTAAGGGCGTAGCTTGTGAATACAATCTCCTCTGCATTCACTACGCCCGTACTTTCATCATACGTACCCTCGACATCGATCTCCGGAGAGATCGCATCGAATGTCTCGTCCTCGATAAACCCGAAGACGTCGGGGTTATAGATAGCCAAGCGATGGCTCAGTTTGCCAGCATCGTCAGCAATCATAGCTGAGTAACCAACAACCAGTTCCTTCTCTTCACCATCTTTCTCTGTATGACGATAGATGACGGGCTTGCCCACGCCAGTCTCTTCAGCTCCCTTTGAGAGAACTTCACTGGTATAAGCAATCTTATTCCCGTCTATCCCTTGATATGTGCCAGGTTCCATGAGCGGACCCTCGATGATCATTAGATCTCCTTCTCGGGCGGCTTCCAATCGACATGCTAATACGCCTATATACTTTGTCATAGTCCCGCTCTCAGACACAGTAGACACTGGTTCTTTATTAATAGGGAGTGGTCTCCAAAAATAGGAGCGGAGATTTAAAAAACTCCGCGAGGAAAGGGTTACTTCGGGTAGTAGCTTACGGTGTATTCGGCAGGCGCTTTACAGAACTCACATTCGCCCCAGTGGCTAATTACCATGCCGTCCTTCTCTTCATGGACGACCTCAGGGTTCTCAATTACGTTGACTGTTACCGCTCCGTTCTGTGCGTCCTTCGCGTAGTCACGTACCTTGGTCTGTAGGTGTGCCCCACAACATGTTCCCATACTTTCACCTCCTGTCAGTTATGTCTTGTTGACTTTAATACTCGAAGTCTATGGATTCCCATCCTGATAGTATAGCTAGCAGCAGCGGTCCATCGCAGATGTAGGTCTTCCACGTTTCTTCGCAGATATAGTACCAGATTGCAGTACCTTCGTACACCTTTTCTGACTTCTCTCCGTAGAAGCCAATTGTTAGCTTCTTCGCGTAGCCTTCAAGATGAGTCTTAACAAAGGCTTTATGCGCCCCTGCGGCAGCTTCGCATCCGGCTTTGCTAGCTACTATGACAGCCTCGCTTATATCGTTGGTTGTTCTCATCGTGTCAACCTCAGCTGTGTTGTACGCTAGTCGATACGCCTCGTGTTGAACACGTGTGTATCCTGTTAGCCCAGCAAGAGCTTCTACTTCTTCTAATGTTTTGTATGGCATATGTTTCCCTCCTATAATGTCTTTTGATTCTCATCCTTCGTCTGTTGCGTTTGAGGTGGGGTTGGTTCCTCAGTTGACTTCCCTGCTTCTGCGCCTGTCTCCGCAGCGCTATTCAAGAAGCCTCGTTCTATCACTACAAGATCCTCGATCTGATCTTCACGCAGCGGTAAGTAGCCAGATAGATCCCTAAGCTCATCACGAGTATAAATCCCAACACTCGCCATCATAGCCACAATCTTAGCTATCTCCGCCCTGAAGAATAGCAGCTGCAGCTTGAACTTAATCTGATCATACAAGCTTTCATACTTAGTCTCGAACTTTGCAGTTAAATGCTCCTTCGCTAGCGCGATGTAATCCTTAGTGATTTGCTTTGCAATGAACTCTGCTTTCATAACGAGATACGCGCCTATCGCGATCTCCGACGCAAATGTACCTCTCCCTGAGCTACGCCCAGCTAGTACAGTCTCAGGTGTACCCAAGCTCCGATTTATCGCATCATTAAGCTGGTCTATGCGGTCATTTGGAGCCGTGTATTGCATCTTAGGCTCGACAATGTCAATCTCAACATTGCTCAGCGTTACATACCCTCGATCCACACGACGCCCTTCTAAGCCCTTGGCATATGCACCCACAACGCTAGCAGCTGCAGTTTGTGCAGCGGTGATCTTAGCGAATTGGTTCTGGCCCTGGAATAGATCAGGGCTGAAGGGTTCAGCCGGGAGTTTGTGATGCTCCCTCGGAACCATCACATCCCGTATCAACGAGTCGTTGATCTCGGATGCCATCTTCTTCTCAAGCTTCGGGAGTAGACTCATCGTTGGCGAATCTGTAAAGACGTTATACACGTCACGATGCCACAGATCAGTTGTCTTCTCAAGACGGTTCCAGTTGAAGTGTACAACCTCCTCTTTCGGCCATCGCTGCATCTTAACAGTAGTCCCAAGAGTCCCGCCAAACAACGCCCTGAAGCCGTCGTATACACCTTCCTCATTCAGTATGTAGTAATTCGCCTCTTGTATCACTATACCCGGGCCAGTCCAGGTTATCTTATCAAGCGTCTCTGCGACTGTTAGACGCTCCATCGGGAGCCAGATGAGCTCTCTGAGCCCAACCTTGTCCTTGAGGTCCTTCAGGTATATTGCGTCTCCGTCCCTGAAAAGCTTATACGCTATATCATAGCTGTACTTCTCGAGGACCTGCTCGTAGAATAGTGTGAGCTCTTTTGTGAGCTCTTCTTCCAATGGGTCTTGCTTCTCCCCAGGATTAACGACGAATCCCTGCATGCTCTGCGCTACAATGATAGACGCTGTAGATAAGCCCGATTGCAGCTCAGAGTCGAGGTTTTCAATCTCTATCAGCTGTTGATACTTATTGTAGCTACTATCAAAGTAGTCCTTATATCTCCGCACAGAGCGTGATGTCGGGATCATGATTGCATCCACCGTTCCTATGCCACTGTATCGAGCTCGTACACGAGCCCTGAACGTGCGAATACCGTCGCCAACCCTCTCGAGTCTAGACCTTCTTTGTACTTTTGCCACTTAATTTCACCTATGCGTGGTTAAACCACGACTATTACTACCGGTGCTCCGACAATGATTTCCCATTGAGTCATTTCATTGATGCACTGCACGACCGCGTCTATGACGTCTTTGCTACCACGTCGTGGGTGATCAATACGGCCTCCCGGTGTTTTGAGGACGCGCTTTATTTCATCGACGCACGGCTTGTAGTAGACCATTTTGGTTAGGCCTGTATAAGCCGCTTCTTTGAATACCTGATATTCTGGTAGTCTCAGTACGAGGTGCTTAACTTCGATGCCCAGGTTGGAGATTTTCTTTTGTGCTACCGGGTAGTTCCACGTATCGAACACCGCAGATCGTACAGGGACGACCTTCATTATGTCGACCATGAACTTAGTCAGCTCGACGGGATCGATCTCCATACCGATCTTGTTTTGATATCGCAAAATCCCATCGATGTGAAATACGTTGCTCTCACGGTGACCCAGCGCCATGCCAAAGCCGTTGTAGATAGACTTGGGCCCTGCAGGATCCCCCGTGAAGCAATAATTGTAATTACCGATGAGGTGCTGGATCTTTTCTCCATCTTTGAACAGCTGCAACAGGTTGGGCTTTTCGGCATCCCACACAATGCGCTCAAAGTCACGGAAGTAGACTTCATTTCCAGCCTGCGGATCCGCGGCCCAATCACGTAGAGCTCCGGTTGGGTCGTCTTTAAAGGCGTATTCGAAATCTGCGTATGTAAAGCTGGGGTTTAGCTCCCACGTTGGCTTATGATACACGAGGAGCTTTGCGTCAGTTTTAGCCTTCTCAATCCGCTCCATGCTCATGCTGTCTGCGAACCACGGCGAGCCACAGAAGAACGAATGTCCGTCGTTCTTGAATGTCATAGTTCCTTTGGTTAAGCGGCGGTACATTTCTAAGCCGCTTCTGTCTTCGCCGTGTCCCTCAAAGCTGTCAACTTCGTCTACGAGGAGGAATTTGATTGTTTTTCCCACTTCGCCCGCAACTGCGCTAGACACAGCCCGTACGATGAACTTATGCCTCGGGATGTGTACTGCCTTTGATTGGATCCTGATGTCGCCAGAGTCGATCTGCTCCCTGAAATAAGGGCTGTCATTAAGGCGTGCGATATACTGTGCGAAGTTTGTATCTATCGCCTGCTGTTCCTTTGATGCAACACATAGGCCGAAGACAGGTGAGCTCGGAGCTATGCGATACTTCTTGCGGTGGTCGATCTCCATAAACATCATCGTGTCTATTGCACCGAAGGTACCTTCCATCCACGTTTTGCTGCTGCGCATCCCTGCTATATGCCACAGCTCTTTATACGGACCATACTTCTCGACGATCCCATTACGTACGAATGTAGCTTTCGGGTTGTAGAACTCTGAGATTATCTCATCCTGACCTAAGATCTCGTGGTCGCACATGCCGTTTTTCCACAGATCCACGTTCAAACCATACTTAGATTCGCAGAATAAGACCGGATCTGCGGTCCATTTCATGCGCAAAACATCCTGCTGCCAGCGTGGTAATCCACCAAATCTAGCCATTTGGATCGAACTCCTCCTCATCTAAGACCTCGAATTCTGCGTCTGTCGCATCGCGAGCACCACGCTTACTCAGGAAAACTATTGCACTTGCCTGGCAATCTTCGCATAGTTCCGTCGTGAGAAAGTTGCTAACACTGCTAAGATATAGCTCTGCATTCTGCAGCTCGATGCGGTCGGATTCCTTTATCGTCTTCTCGAGCTCGATAATCCCTTTGATTAGATGTCTTAGCTCCGATGACATCTGGATAATCGGCTTCACATTTCCTGAATGTGTAGGTAGTCGCATCCACTCCCGTGCGTGGCGTCGAATCTGAACTACGCTCCCACGGAGCACATCAATGAGATCCGAGCTCGTCGCATGGAGCAAATCCCGATCCTCATACGTGGTGAGTGCATTCTTTGTGTACTCGAACAATTCACCGGGGTGCACTCCCAGTGCCGACGCGGCTTGTTCATACGACATCAGCCCTGACATGAACGCTGTTAATACTTTATCTTTGCTCGGATGCTCGTCGATGGATTTATAAGCCGTTAAGAGGTCGAGCTCCGTTTGCTCAGCGAGAACCATTACACTCTGTCAGGGTCACGTTACGTAATATATACGAAGTGGGGCTAGGAGCGAGCTCTTCCTCTGAGCTTGGATTTGAGCTTGGATTTTTGAATCTCAGTTTTGTCTAAGTCGCCTTAGGGCAAAAATGACCGAACTATGCTACAAGCAAGTCCGCAGATTTTACGCTGATGCGAGCTACAGCAAATCTCAGAGCGGGGACTACATATTTGGTAGAGTCGCGTATCGTTGTGTGACCGGACCTGGTCCGTGTTTGAACAATGTTCATGTACACATTTCAACGTCACTCTCTATATATACTCTCTATATATACTGTTGATCTATACTCTTGATAGATACTATCTATATATAATGATCATACGTAAGTTAACAAGTACATAGTAACTAGTCAGTTGATGTATTTAGTTTAAAAAAAGAGTTGAAGTATACTGTTTAAAGTATATCTTCATACGTTAGATTTAACTTATTTAATACATAAAGAAACATTTTATGTATATATAAGTTATTAGTATTATTGTTTAAATAAACATATAGTTTATATAAACAGTTTATTAGTATTTTGTTATTGTACATAATATATATATACTTGTTATATTATATAAACGTTGTGTTCCTTTATATAAGAACATTCCGTTAGAAGTTCCGGTTACATACAGTATTGATATACAAGTTAATAAAAAGAGTTGATCTATAGAGTTGAGCTATGGAGTTGATGAGTTGAGTTACTCTCTCCATACAAAGACTCTTAACTTATATCCAATTGATATAGTCAATGTAAAGAATCTATTCATGTTCAATGAAAAGATCAATCCTATACAACGTATATCGATATGTAGTTCTTTCTTCTCAAACACAATGTATAATGCTTCACTTGGATATATAATCATGAATAATCAACAACATCTAAGTTGAACATCTCTATGCATATAGAACATGTACGTTGATAAGTCACATCACCAGTCTCTTCATCTATAGAAGATACTAGTTCTAACTTTTGTTCAGTTCTTTCACACACTTGACATGTTGTATTACTAAGTTCAATTGAACGTTTATCTACACAGCTCATACACACGAACAATTCACTCGTATCATCTTCCATTATCAAGAATAGATCATTACTTGACAATGCTAGTTCATTGCATTTCTCACATGTACACATCTCATATTGAGTTGATAGATACTCTTCTTCAGTTCTATCCTCATCAAGACTTCTGATGTACATACCAGAGTTTATAATGAATCTATCAAACATTTCTTTAGTTCTGTCAGACAGTTCATGTATATCAGCTTTTTGTTCAAGTACTTGATTCCAATGACTATATATCATGTATATTAATATATCATCATCATCTACAGTAGGTAAGTTCTTTCTTGCAATTGTCATACTCAGATCAACTATCGTGTTCAAAGTTGAAGCTTCTATTTCAGTATATCTCATCACTTCATCTTTCCAGTTCAACTTCATTAATATGAAATTGATCATGAATCATATTATCTTGTTGTAACTGAACAATCACAGTTGATGTACTCTCTTGAAGTTTACAAGTCATCATATCATTATAAAGTTGACTTATCTTCTCTTGACATTGAGGACAAGTTATATCTATAATGATGTTCATAGTATCAGTTTCTTCTTCAGGTACTGTATCTCTAATTAATATTTTGTACATATTATCACTTCTTTGTTAAGTTATAGTAAACACCTTTGTGTTCACCACTCTCAATTTCTTTAATAACTATCTTCACAACTTTGTTAAGCTTTTTACTTCTTAAGAATCTAAGAGCTTCACTATACTCAAGCTTGTTCTTGTTGTAAGTATCAACTACATGAACTTGCATCATATTGATGTTCACCCATTTCATTGATATACACCAATCAGCAACATCCATCCAGTTGACAATCTTGTTTCTACTTCTCTTATCAGATACATGTTGTATCTTGATAGTTTTACTACTAAGTTTAGTTAGTAGTTCGTTACTTAATGACATAACTTTCGTTGATGTCTTTTCATTTGTTTGTTTCTTCATTTTATATACACACTTCTTTTATGTACTTCATCAATACACATGAACATATCACTTGATATATTCACTTTATGTTTGATATACATCTATTCACTTCTTTCCATTAGTCTTTGTCCTATTATCATTAGTTTGTAAAAAATATACAATCACTATTGAAGTACAATACTCATAAACTTGTTTATATTACGTTTAATATATTCAAGTTCTTTATCAATCTGTACGTTATCATTACTAAGTATCACTTCAGTTGTTGATGTTGATTCACAGTTCACAATGAATCTAAACAATTCTACTACATCTTTATTGTTCATTCTCACTGTTGACTTAGACATATCATCATCAAGTTCGAAACTTGATATCAATACATCTAGTTCATCTACAACATTCAAGATCTTCTTCAGTTCTTGAAGTTCTTTCTTTTCTTCAATTATTATTATCATAGTTTAGTTCACTTCTTTTCTGTACATTACAAACATACTTACTTTCTCTTTACTGAAGTTGAGTTCTTTCATCAGTTTATCTATTCTATATTCAACTCTTCTTCTCAAACCAAGTTTATGATTCATAATCTTTAATTTGTTCATATCTTCAGTTGATAATAGATCTTTCTTTGTATGAGTAAGTTCATAGTAATGAACATTGTATTTATTGAATAAGTATATTGATAATTCTCTATACTCTTCATAATTACTGTTCATATCTACTAACTTGTTTACAAGTTCAATTCTCATAATGACAATCTCTTTTGATCTTGTTATTATGAATTCATCTATACAGTTCTTTACTTCAGTTGTTAGTACATCTTCTTTCATTTTATTCACATTCTCTATACATGTATAATAATAAACATTAAGTTCACAATTACACTTTATGTTAGTAGTTGAACTATTCACTTTACTTATTCACTTCTTTAGTTTAGTTTATGTAATTAATAGATAGATTTAATAGATGATGATAGTTATGTTTATATATTGATTTATATGTTGAAAGTTATTTTGTTTTTGTTTGTTGAATATTTAAGTTGATGTTTTTTATATTTGTAGTTTCTTTTAGATTTTATTGATATTGAAGTTATATTGTTTAGTTTAATAGTTTTATTGATAATGTTAGTTGTTTTATAAGTTTTATATTTATTAATTGAAGTTGATGTTGATTGATTATGATTAAGATAATTAGTTTTAAGTTTATTAATATATAGTTTACAAATTGATAGATTTGTACAATGTAAACAAATATAGTTTTTATTTAAGTTGATGTTGAGTATTTTGTTATTGTTAATTAGTTTAGTTATTTGAAAACAATTAAAGTTTAGTTTGTTTGTTTTAGATATTAATGAAGTTGATTTGTTTAATTCTTTTCTTTTCTTCATTATCAAATCATTAGTATTATGTTCGTAATACTATATAAATACTTGTATTACAAGTTACTGTAAATAATGAAAGTCACATATGGTGTTGACATCGAAATTTCAGTAGAACTATAAATATGTCATATTACAATCAGTATTACTGATCAACAGTTCGGTGGCTAGTACTTTAATTGACTTTACACATTCACACTAGTTATACATATCAACTATGCACTTCACAGATGGACTTCACAAGTACAGTTCATTGTTAACTGTTACTGTTCAATAACATTAAAATAGTACCACAAATTAGCACAGTTCTGTACTACATATCTCTAGCTCATAGCTGTAGTTCATATCTCTATATCAATTGAAGTATACAGTTGTGAACGTCTAAGCAAAGTTCAGTCCAGTCCAGTCTACTCTACTTCATCTTCACTATCTATGATCACTATACAACATCACGATATAGTATCACTATCTATAATCACTAACGAACATCATGATACAATATCAACACTACACGTTACCAGTCCAGTTCTCAAGGCTAGCCCCTTAACGGATTTTCCACTCCACGAATTACACACTCTCTGTACATGATCCAGGGTTAGTGTACAAACTGTTATATGCAAGTTCACATCTCTATACTATTGGTGAACAAAGAACATGAGAACACCTGAGAACCTGAACAAGCTTCTGGACAGTACGCCAGAAGTGTCAATGGAGAGTAGTGGAAGAGTATCGGTCGTGGACTGGAGCGGTCATCTAGCACGAAGGACTGATGCAGGGTACTTCCGGATATCGGACATGGAGGCGGAAATCAACGCAGACTTCTTGGCTAGAGGACTGAAAGACACGAAGGACCCGACTAAGCCGAAGACAATATACTACTCCCAAGTACTGGGCTGGATCAAGAGAGTGCACAAGAAAGGACTCGTCGACGTCGTCAAGAAGAAGGTCATCGCCGGTGAGTACAAAGGACTGTATTATAACATCACGACTCCAGTCAAGAAGACTGAGCCTAAGGCCAAAGCTAAGGCTAAGGCCAAAACCCCGACCTAGTCCACGTAGTGACGAGCTACACACTTCACACTACGGGACTGGGTCTTTTTTCTATGTCCCCACGCAGCCAAGTCCAGTCCACTCCAGTCCAGCGTCTAAGCAATCTACTCACGCACTTCATCAATTCAGTTGACGTAGTTACTCTTCCACGGTTCTCCACATTTCCAGTATGAACAGATTTCTCTCTTTCTAAGTACAATGATAGTAAGAGTAGTAGTAGTAGTATTATGTTTATAAAGACTAAGGAAGAAGCTAAAGAGGTAGAGAACCACCCCTACAGCCCCCAATATATAAATATAACAAACATAATACTACTACTAATAGTACTACTAGCTTAGAACATAGAGAGAGTGAGAATAAAAATGAACGAGGACGATAGGACTGTGGGAGAC
>SDBS01000141.1_pt1 | contig 58019 bp, 52 predicted proteins | sample 2277091 | NCBI WGS metagenome assembly SDBS01 (sample SAMN10404972, study PRJNA504765) | marine sediment metagenome | isolation source: marine sediment core GS10_PC15, 163 cmbsf | place: Arctic Ocean: Southern Knipovich Ridge | collected 2010 | reverse complement strand
TGGAGCGTAGCGACCTTGTGTTGCCACACATCAGTAAGTTTCTGGCTGAACTTAGTAAAGAATAGACAGAAAGTTGCAGTAGTAGCCGCATGGACAGGAATTAATATCATAACAAAATGGCTTCTTGTTGGATTGCAGCCCTTCCGACCGTCATTCGAGTCTAACGAGGTAAACCGTGAGATACTCTGACTTTTAATCTAAGACCGAGTTCTGATAGAAGGATTTGTTCGGCCTGTTTATATGCTTCATCGCCTGCCCAAAAGGTTCCTGATATTACGCTGCATTTTCTTCCGTCCACCGGGGAAGTACCGCGAGCGTAAGGGCGTTGCCACCCTTTGTGCGGCATTGAGCATGAGTCAATTCTCACTCTCCCAAAGGGCCATGCCTTGCCCTGTTCTCAACAGTTAGTGTAGAATTACCTGAAGACATGGCTCTGATTTGGCTCAGAGCGGCTCATGAACGACAGGCTGATTGAGAGGAAGGAGTTGCAATTTACGAAATCTAAAAAGTATCCGATCCGGAAATATGCCAACACAAAGCAGAATACATATAGCAAGGAGTTAGTATGAAACTAAGAAATGCAGTTGTCGTTGATGGCGTGCGGACGGCTTTTACCAAGGGCGGGCGTGGCAAACTTGAGGCGGCGCGCCTGGACGACTTGGGTGCGTACCTCATTAGAGCTCTCATGGAGCGGACCCCCAAGGTCAAACCGACCATGATCGATGACTTCGGTACAGGTGGACCGTTGGGGTCCGGTGCTTCCCATCTCGCCGGATTACCCGCCGAGATAACCCAATTCCAAAGTCAACGGGCCTGCGCCACCTCTCAGGAAACCGCGATGCGCATCAGCATGGCCATCATGCTGGGCGAGTATGATTGCGGTATCTCCCTCGGTACCGAGCGAATGGGAAGGGGGATGGGCGGCGGTAGACCAGGCATGACCTCGACCCGCAGAGATGGCCCTAACCCCAAAATCGGGCAGAGGACCAAAGAACAGCGTGACATGCCCGCGAACCATTTCGACTACTTCTCGGTTCCCATTCCGGACTACATTCTGGACTCTCCGAGGGCCTCAATGGTTCAGTCCGGCCAGAATGTGTGCGAGATGTACGATCACACTCGTGAGGAGATCGATGCCTTTTCAATGCGGAGCCAGCACAAACTGGCCAAGGCTTATGATGCCGGACTCTATAAGGACGAGGTTCTGGCTGTCGAAGTCGAGGATCCGGTCTTTGATGACCAGGGGAACTGGCTGCCGGACGAAATAGGCCCGATGATCACCCTTGACCGCGACGAGGGTTTAAGGCCAAACACGACGATGGAAGGGCTGGCCGCTCTGCCGCCGGTCAGAGGAATCGTGAGCTATAAAGGCGGGCCTCTGTTGATTACGGCCGGTAATTCCTGTCCGACCAACGCCGGCGTGACAGTCCAACTAATCATGTCCGAAGAGATGGCTCTCGAGCTGGGAATTGAGTACCTGGCACGGGTTATCGGTTGGGGGAATGGCCCCGTCAAACAGCAGATCATGGGCGTCGGTCCCGTCGTGTCCACCCCGATGGCTCTCAAGCATGCCGGCCTTGAGATTGACCAGATAGACCGTATTGAGTTCAACGAGGCCTTTGCCTGCCAGGTTGTCGCCAGCAATAGGGAGCTTGGAATCCCCGAGGAGAAGGAGAATGTCAACGGCGGGTCCATAGGCATCGGGCATCCCATCTGTGCAACCGGAAACCGGCTGTGGATGACGGTCTGCAAGGAACTGAAGCGCAGTAACAAGCGTTACGGAATGGCCACGCAGTGCTGCGGCAATGGAGAGGGCATGACCGTTATTTTCGAGAACCCTGACGCTCCAAAATAGAACGACGATGTCCGGCAAAGAGGATGCTTCTTAATGTCCTCTTTGCCGGAGTCTACTAATATCTAAATAATGCTTTTCTGGTTCAGGACAGCCTCAACTCGTTTTCCTTCACATAACTGCCTCAACATTTAAAAGGTAACTATAGATACATACAATAGAGCAGTGTAAAGGTCTTATAGAAGGTTTTAGGCCTACTCTATATTTTGCACAGCCCACACTCAACCCACTTACTATTTGCTAACATTTTTGCTAACGAACTTTTTACCACTATATAAAACAAGGTGGTACTGATTAGTACCACCTGAAGCTAAATTAAGAATATAACGGTATCAGTAATTACTTCCTTTTACCCTCAGGGATAAACCCCTTATATCTTTTAATCAGGGTGTCGCAGGTTCGAGCCCTGCACGGCCTACCACGCCTGGCAAGCCGCCCCTGCCGAGAGGTTTCGGAACGAATCAGGGTGTCAAGACACGGGGTCAACCGACACCCTGATTCTATTACTTCTCCGACAAAACATCAATACTCCAGATTCGTAGCAAATTGCTTGTCGAACACATGACCTTCGGGTTATGGGTTCGACAAGCTGACACCATGACTTAGGTTCATGGTGTCAGCGAGAGTAACAATCCGCTATCTTGTGTTATGAGGCCAGCTTAACAATATACTTCTCTGTTGAACAGGTTAGTGCCCGTATTTCAAGATTCACCACAATGGGCGTTACGATTAGCCATTATTATATGAATCAGATAAATAAACGCCCGCAAACGTAGCTGTAGTATAATCCAAACTACAGTTGCAGTACAGGGGGAAGGTAATGACAAACGAAGGTAATTCAACCCTTGAGTATTCATTACTACAAAACGGGTTGGACTATATTCTCTCAACTTTAGAAAACCTAAAGGGCGAGTCTCCCACAGAACGCCAACTGAAATATGCTGTCATTCATCTGTCAGCAGGAGTAGAACTCATCTTGAAGGAACGTCTAAGGCTCGAGCATTGGTCGTTAATCTTCGCTGATTCCGACAAAGCTACCAAGGAACGGTTTGAAAGTGGAAATTTCGTTAGTGTGGGTTTTCCGCAGTTGGTAAATCGATTATCAAGCATATGCGGAGTAGAATTCGACGATAAAGATAAACGAATACTCGAAAGCCTTCGGAAAATGCGAAACCGTCTTGAACATCTTGGTATCGTCACCTCTAGCGACGCGATTAAATCAGAAGCCTCAATGACTATTAGTATCATACTTGATTTCGTTGAACGTGAATTACCATCGCTTCCAGTACCTTCTTCAGAACATAGGCTACTTATCGATATCAGGGAAGTATTAGGTGAGGTAAATACTTATATTGAACACCGGTGGGAGCAAATAGCTATAGATGAAGATTACTGTCATAAACCTATAACTGGCTGAATAAACTGTGGACAATCTGCCTCAATATTTACTGATGGTGGGAAAAATTTGAAGTGTCTATTTTGTGGTAGTATCGAAGGTTACAACAATGTTGAGCCTGAATGTCCAGAGTGTGGCGAGAAACTGATTCTTGGCGATGGAGATCCAAGATGTGAGTGTGGCTGGACCAAGAATGCCACGGAAGCTGCCGAAAAGTATATGAGTAGGGTTTGGGGTAGACCGCCAGCTAGGTCTTTTGGGGAGGGTGGTGTCGAAGCACTAATATGTCCAGCGTGCGACGAAGAGGCGTTAGCTGACACAGGAGAGGCGGGGGGCTACAGTCTTGCAGCAGTCGAATATATATGCTTTTCATGCGCAAACAAGTGGGTTGAAGGAATGATAAACATGTGCGATAACTGTGGGCAACCTTACATCAGGACTCCTGATGACGTTGGTTGCCAGAAGTGTGTACCATGAACTGGCTAAGCTATGCGATGAGGGCAATATTGAGTGTTACCAGGCTGAGATATTAGATAAATTCAGCGAGTCACTGGCCAAGGTAGTACCGGTAACAGGAATGTAAGACAGGAGGTAATGCCATGACTTCGTTCTGTGATAAGTTCGGAGAACTCATCAAACCAGAGATGAGGAAGATTTACTCCGAGACAGCCATCGAGCACAGTATGAACCCACGAAACGTGGGTGACCTGAAGAATGCTGACGGCTTCGCGCGAACATCCGTCCGCCAGTTTGGAGGAGCTGGTGGTTAGCTGGAGGCCTAGTAGGGAGTGGCATGATGCACGTGAGGAGCCTCAATCAAGAAAGGAGAGAGCATGGAAATGGAAAAGCAATGGGGAAGGTGGGACTCGAACCCACACGCCTTTCAGCACCATGCCGAGCCTGTTTCCACAGGTATAAATACGGTGGAGCTTTAAGAGGCCTTAAGATCGGTCTGAGGGCTTCGTAGTCTCAAAAAGGGGGCCAGGTCGAGCCAGAAGAGGCTATTTGGGGCTATTTCGGGCAAATGAAGGGGCGGCGCCCCTTTTTTTGATAACTAATACGAAAAAGAGACTTGACAAGCTGCCCCGTTCCTGCTACTCTAGGTAACGTGACTATAGAACTGAAGGGGTTTTACACACCAAAGCAAGCAGCTCTTCTCCTGGGTATTCACCCGAAAAGCATTTTCCGTTGGCTAAGGGAAAAAGGCAAGATAGATACTGTTATCGTAGCCGGCCAACGTCTGATACCCGAGAGCGAGATAGACAGGCTAAAAGATCAAGCCGCCAAGTAAGAAACCTGGCGGCCTCAGAAAGGAACACACGAGGCGGAACTATACCTCAGCGCCTTACTGTCATCGTAGCACAGCCTCAAGCCTCCAGGCAAATATGAAAGGAGCAGAAGGACCGGGTCGTTGAACTGCAAAATGGGTGGCGAGAGGATGAGCGAAAATGCTCAGGTAGAGCACCTGCCTTTTCAAATGCTCTGTTAAATTGTCAAAATGGTTTTACAGATTGTCAAAATGTCAATCCAGATTTGAGCCTAGAAAAAGGAGGAATTGCCCTCCGACGGCGTTTTGAGCGGGAGTAACTCAGCTGGTAGAGTCCCTGCCTTCCAAGCAGGTTGTCGCGGGTTCGAGTCCCGTCTCCCGCTCCAGGAAATACAGGCTCCAGGGTCGCTCTGCCCCGATGCGCAGTACCCGTTGCCCTGCTGCTTTAACATCGAACACTAAGTTTATGAAAGGATGCTTCACTAATGCCAGAAAAACATGAGTTGGACACTATGTTCTATCCAAAATCGGTCGCTGTCGTCGGTGCTTCCGCCAATCCCCGGGGTTGGGGTGGCACCGGTTTTCTCAGACGACTCCTTGAAAACGACTTTCCCGGAAATATCTACCCGGTCAACCCCAGGGCAACCGAAATTCAGGGCCTCAAAGCCTATCCGGACGTACAGTCCATTCCCGAGCATGTAGACCTTGTCATTGTTGCCATCCCCGCACCGGCAGTCCCCGCTGTACTGGAAGACTGCATCACCGCCGGAGTAAAAAATGTCCATATCTTCACCTCTGGATTCGGTGAAACCGGCGAGCAAGAAGGCAAACAACTTGAGCAGAAGATTACCGAAATTATACGGCGCAGCAACCTTCGAGTCGTCGGTCCAAACTGCATGGGGCTTTACGTCCCTGCCAGCAAACTCGCGGCTTGGGGAGCAAAGCCCGCCGGCACCGGCCACGTTGCTTTTCTCTCCCAGAGCGGCGGTCACGGCGAATTCCTCACCTCCCATGCCCAGGGGCTTGGTGTCTATTTCAGCAAGGTAATCAGCTTCGGCAATGCCAGCGGTCTCCAGGCGATAGATTTCCTTGAGTACCTCGGCAATGACCCTGACACCAGTATCATCACCATGTATCTCGAAGGCATCAAGGATGGCAACAAAGTCACCCAGCTCGTCAAAGAAATCAACCGCACCAAACCGGTAATAGTCTGGAAAGGCGGCTTGACTGATTCCGGCTCAAGAGCAGTCGCCTCTCACACCGGCTCACTGGCCGGTGAAAGTAGAATTTGGGACGCCTTCTTCGCCCAGACCGGAGCGGTCAGAGTCAACTCCCTGGAGGAAATCGTCGATGTTGTTCTGCCGTTCCTGCACCTGTCCCCCCCTCGTGGACGGCGCGCTCTTCTCCTCGGCGGTGGCGGCGGCAACGCAGTCGCATTCGCCGATATCTGTAGCCGCGAAGGGCTGGAAGTACCCCTCCTCTCTGAAAAAACCAGGAAGGAACTGAACACCTTTATCAGTCTCGCCGGGAATATTACCCGGAACCCTCTCGACGTCTGGATGGTACAGACCGACGCTAATCTCTTTCGCCGCGCCATGGAAATATCCTTTGCCGACCCCGCCATCGACCTGGCTATTATTGACCGGCATGTCGGCGACTATGATGACGACGATGACAACCAGCACCGAAAGGAACACCGAAAGCGTCAGCGTGAAGTCAACGATTTCATAATCAACTTCGCCAGGAAGAACCCGGGAAACAAACCTCTGGTCGTCGCCATGAACATGTTCGGCAACGACCCGCGCAGCGTTGCCTCAGCCGCTCGACTTCGCCGGGAATTCGCCACCGCCGCTGTTCCTGCCTACTCTTCTCCGGACAGCGCCGCCAGGGCAATGGCACGCTTCGTCAAATACCACGAATTTCAGGCAGGAAACTCGGCTGAGTAATCCCCCCCTCCGTCATTGCGAGGCACACCGGCAACGAAGCACTCTGACTCACATCTTGAGGCATTCTCTGATGATATTGGGCCTCTCATCGTCAAACAATGCCGCCTTTCCCTCCTTCCGCGCCTTCAGCACCTTCTCCTTGACTCTACTGAGCATGGTGGCTCCCACGGAGTTCACGGAATCGAACGTCGAGAATTATTACGGGACTGCAAGACGACTATTGACAACCAGCTACCATTCGTATATTATCAGATGACAAGAGCGATGGGATTCAGAATATCGCACCGCTTTTAGAATGGAAACTCCCGGTTCCAAAGAAAAAGGCACTCTAGCTCAAGAGTTAGCAGTTATCAGAACTAGGAGGCATTCATGCAACAATATGCAATTCGAAGACTACTGCTAATCCTTCCCACCATGTTCATCGTCTCCGTTTTGGTCTTCCTCGGCGTCCGCCTTATTCCCGGTGATGTTATCACCATGATGCTTGTCGGGAGAGCTGGAGGCACAGTGCAACCACAGAGTGGTTTTGAGCAAGCCACCTTTGATGAGGACGCACTCAGACGGGAATTGGGACTGGATACACCCTTCCACACACAATATTTTGATTGGATAGGTGGTATTGTCCTGCGTGGCGACTTCGGCAAGTCCCTGTGGAACAAGCAAGACGTACTCATCCAGGTAAAAGCTAGAATTTTCACAACCTTTGAACTCGGCTTGCTCGCTTGGTTTATAAGCCAGTCACTAGGCCTGACCGCAGGCATTTATTCAGGTGTGCGGCAGGATGGCTGGGTAGACCAGGCAACCAGGACCTTTGCTATCATCCAGCTGGCCAGCCCTAACTTCTGGATAGCCACGCTCCTGATTGTCTATGGTGCGTTCTGGTGGAACTGGACACCACCGCTACCATATGTCCATTTCCATGAGGACCCGCTCAAAAACCTGCAAATACTGTTCATCCCGGCTCTTCTTGCCGGCTGGGACTACTCAGCAGGAACCATACGTTTCCTGCGCACTGTGATGCTGGACCAGCTCAGACAGGACTACGTCCGCACTGCCTGGGCAAAGGGTCTCAAAGAGCGGGTAATCGTCCTCAGGCATGCCCTGAGGAATACCCTCATCGTATCCATCGGCTCAATAATGGGACCGATAGGTGTCATGATTGGCGGCATCGTCATTATGGAACAGATATTTGCCATTCCTGGAATGGGTCGTCTACTTCTGGATTCCCTCTATGCCAGAGACTACCCGTACGTCAGTACACTGAACCTTCTTTATGGCTCCTGGGGGATGTTCATGATCCTGGCGGTCGACCTCAGTTACGCTTGGTTTGACCCCAGGATTCGTTATCGATAATATACCCGGAGTCTGGTTAACCCAGATAAATAATCCCTGAACACTACACCGCTGTAGCGATATGTACCAGGGGTAGGGGAGCGGTTGCAAAATTGCCGGCATCGTCAAACAATCAACAGCGCCTGTATCATGACCTTGCCTGGACCTGGCCCATCTTCAGCCCACCGGAACACTATGTCGCTGAGTCACACCATTTCGCCACTCTAATACGCCAGCATTCCCGGATTGAGCCAAAAACCCTCCTCCACCTCGGCTATGGGGGCGGGCACAACGACTCCACCCTCAAGAAGCACTTTGAAGTTACCGGCGTTGATTCCAGTGAAGCCATGCTGTCGTTAGCCAGGCAACTCAACCCGGAGGTTACTTATCTCCTCGGTGACATGCGGTCTGTGCAATTAGACAAGCCCTTTGATGCCGTAATCTGCCTTGATTCTATCAATTACATGCTCACCGAGGATGACCTGCGCGCCGTCTTCACCACCGCCTTCAACCACCTCAAACCCGGTGGCGTTTTGCTTACCTTGGTAGAAGAGACTCCGAAACGCTTTCAGCAGAACCAGACCAACGCCACCACACACACCCGGGGTGATACCGAAATCACCTTTATTGAGAATTACTATGACCCCGACCCCTCGGACACCACCTATCAGTCCACCTTCATCTACCTGATTAGGAATAAGGGTGAACTAAAAATCGAAACTGACCGCCACCTCTTAGGCATCTTCCCCTTGCAGACCTGGCATCGCCTTCTCAATGAGGTCGGTTTTACGGTCATCAGTCAGACAGAGCAAGAAATACCTCACGAGGATAAAGGGACTCGCCTCGTTTCGGTGTCTCTCTTGGTAGGCATCAGACCTCTTACGGCAAAATAATCCTTCAGTTAGTCAACTACCTGCCGGCACCAGCCGCCTCGGAGAGGTATTTCTCAATCGCCTCTCCCAATTCGGTCGGATTGAACCCAAACGGACCTGGTCCTCCTGCGTACACCACCCGCCCATCCAGCCCCACCAGATACAGCCGTGTTGGCATTCCGGCGTATGCCTTGCTGACCGGGTCGTCCATCTCATCCACGTAGGTCGGGATTTCATACTCAAGCTCTACCTCGCACCGCCCGGCCACTGCTTGTCTTTCCTCAATTGTCTTCGGGTCATACACATCGGTCGCCGCTTTAGCTCCTCCCATTGCCTTAATGAACTGCTTGGCTACCCCTCCCCCAAGCCACCACCCGTCCTTCGGATGCGCTTCTCTGATGTAAATCATCAGGAACTGCACCCGCTCCTGATACTTCTTGTAAAGGTCGCGAAGACTCACGGTCCCCTTCACGAAAGGCGGTCAGGTGTAGCTCCCGAAAATCAATGCCACCGGCCCCTGTCCCCGGAAGTCACTGAGGCAAACGGGGTTCCCGCCGTTCACATCACTCAGCTCAAAGTCCGGCGCAGCCTCCCCAACCTTGGGGGCCAGGGCATCGTACTTCTTCTGCCAGTCCATGTGTTCCTTCCTGTACTTAGCCATGTCAAACATTGAACCACCCCCTCGCCACTTTACATAACTCTAGAAACAAATCGTGCCTGACCAGCGCCAATCACCCACGAATTGTCTCCCCAAAATAGTTATCCGCTTTCCTTTTGCCGCAAACGGTTGGCCAGGGCATAAACCACCGGAATCACCAGCAGTGTCAGTATGGTAGAGGTGAAAAGCCCACCGATAACCACTATCGCCAGCTCGGTAGCCATTATTACGCCTTCACCCGCTCCAAAAGCCAGCGGCAGCATGGCAATCATTGTCGTCAATGCCGTCATTAAGATGGGGCGGAGTCTGGTCTGACTGCCCCTGATCAGGGCTTCTATACCGGCCAGCCCCGTCTTGCGCAACTGCTCCACAACGGTTACCAGAACAACGGCATTGGTCAGCACAATCCCCACCAGCATCAGCACACCCATAAGACCGGTAACCCCCAGCGTATGCCCGGTGACTAACAGACCGAATAGTGCACCGATTGAAGCCATCGGCAAACTCACCATAATGATAAGTGGGTTGCGCAGGGAACGAAAAGTGGCCACCAGCACCACATAAACAAGCCCGATAGCGATACCGATAGCAATAAACATGGAGGAGAAACTCTCTCGCATTTCCTCCATAATACCACCCATACTGACCTCAACACCGGCCGGCAGGCCTAGTGAAGCAAACTCGGATTCAACGGCAACGTTCACTGCCCCGACGTTCTCCTGACCTATCTTGCCGGAAATAGTCGCCGATATCTTCTGGTCGTATCGCTGGATGCTGGTCAATCTTTCTCCCATCTCTACCGTGGCAACACTACTGAGGGGGACCGGAGTAGGAGCACCAACCACCAGATTCTCAGCTACTTCGGGACTCGATACGTCATCCAAAATGCCTTTCAGGAATATATCGTAGCTGGTGCCATCCAGGTCTGCCACGGCAACAGTTGCCCCCCGGCTCATCAGCAGAAACTCCTGCTGCAACAGTCCCACTTGTTCCGGGGGCAGTCCGAGGGTATTCAGTTTTGACGGGTCGAGCTCAATAACCAGGCTCTGCTCTAACGTGCCCGTTGCCAGTTCTAGGTCACTTAGGCTCTTCAGACTCTTAGCCTGAGCAGCACTCCGACGGTCAGCTGGTGTGCCGCCGCTTGACGTACCTGCACTACCCTGGCTGGCTGATTCCAGCCTGGCAAGAAGCAATTCGCCGGCCACCACCACGTCTTCATAGGTGTCGCCCCCAACCGTTATCTCCAGACCAGACGTCATCCCGCCTGACATGGCCGCTTGTTGTGTGCCCACGCTGACCGTACCCAGCTCAATTACTTCGTTTAGCTCTTCAAAAAGCCTCACGGCAACCTGAGCATCATTGGCATCCGGAGTGAGGACAACTTCAATGCTCACAATATTATCTCCTCCACCACCCCCCCCGAAGAAACCTGCCATGCCACCTGTCAGTCCGTTACCGGAACCAATTTTCGTACTGTAAGTCACCACATCAGGGCTTGTTGCCAGCAGGCTCTCTACCTCGAGAGCTGCTTCATTAACAGCACTGAAACTGCTGCCCTCCGGCATTTCAACCCGAACGGTCAGCGAACCCATGTTCATCTCAGGCATGAAGCTCGTGCCAATGATAGGCAACATGGCAAAGCTGCCCAGGAACAGCACAACGGGAATCACCACGCTAACCACTCGGTGATTAAGACACCACCGCAGCATCGCTGTGTAGCCTCTCAGGTACCAGGACATTCTTGTGCTGTCATCAACTCGCTTGACAGACAGCCAGCCGGAAAGTGCCGGCACCACGGTCAGCGCTATTAGTAGCGAACCAATCAGGGCAAAAGTTATCGTTAGTCCGAAGGGAATGAACATTTCGCCGACAATACCACCGACCAGCCCCAGCGGCAGGAAAATAACCACGGTAGCAATGGTGGCTGACGTGATTGGGATGACCACCTCCTTGGTTCCATTGATTGCCGCATCGATAAAACGCTCGCCTTGTTGCATATGTCGATAGATTACCTCAAGTATCACGATACTGTTATCTATTACCCGTCCCACTGCAATAACCATCGCACTGAGTGTCAGAATGTTAATCGTAATATTTGTGAAACGCATCACAAAGAAACCAATCAGTATGCTCAACGGGATTGATATCGCGGTGATAAGAGAAGCACGCACCGCCATCAGGAAAATAAAAACAATTACTATCGCCAGACCACCACCGATTAGTGCATTATTCGTCAGGTCGGAGATACTGGCCTCGATAAACTCCGATTGGTCAAGAATAATCACCAGTTCCATTCCGGCAGGAAGGTTAGTCTCTAATTCTGTGGCTTTGTCAAGAACAGCATTAGCCGTGGTGACTGTGTTGGCAGTAGCCTCTTTATTTACAATAATACTGATACTGGGTTTCCCATTGGTGCGACTAATACCCTCTCCCATACCCGGACCCAGGCTGACCTCAGCCACGTCCTTGAGCTGCAGTCCTTCAGCATTCAGGAACGTATTCTCCACGCCGGCAACGGATTCATAGCTCTGCATACCCAGAACGCCAGCCAGTTGTCCCATCGAAACACCGGCTTGGGCTATCTGCTCGACATCGGGACTCACCAGTATCTTCTCACCGGCACCACCCTCCACAGAGACATCAAACACGCCTTCAATTCTCTCAAGTTCCGGCACTAATTCGGTTAGGGCAATCTGCTGTAGTTCCTGGGGAGGTGCATCCCCACTGAAGCTGAGAATTACCACCGGCAGCATATTGATGTCCAGCGGGAAGACTCTTGGGTTCTCATCTAACCCCGGCATCATGTCAGGTAGACCGGTTACCTGTGGTGGCAGTTCCAATGACTTGAGCCGCTCAGCGATTATACTGTTCACCTCGTCCATATTGGCACTGTATGCGAATTGCGCGAAGACAACGGAGCTGCCTTCGGCGGAGGTAGAAGTGATATGTTCCAGCCCACTGATGTCAGCAATGGCCGCTTCTATCGGGATGGTGACTTCCTCCATTACCTCGTCAGCCTGTGCCTGAGGGTAGATAGTAACCACCGTAGTCATTGGAAACTCAATGTCGGGGATGAGCTCCATCTTGAGAGTAAGTGTAGCCCAGATAGATGCGCCGGCTATCAGGGCCGCCACCAGAATAGTCAACCACCGCTTCTTCAAAGCAATCTTGGTAATCCAGCTCATGTTTTCCTCTTTCTCCTCTTTTTGGTTATTACACAGGCTTGCCGCCTCTACTTCACTGTGTATTCCCTGACGTTTCTGTAGTGTCAGTCTTGAGAAGCTGTTCAAATTCAGATAGCAGGGCAGTAGTATGAGTTAGAATCTCTGTTACTGCTTCTCCTTTCAACATTATCAGTATTCTCTTCTCGCTGCCACCGAGAACAACCAGTTTTGTCCCCGGTACAATCCCCAGTTCCCTGCGAGCTTCAGCAGGAATCGCAATTTGTCCTCGCTCACCCACGGTTACTGACGCGTAGAACTTGGGCATCTTGTCGGATAAGTCACTTAACATCGTACTTCCTCCCATCGTTCCAGATTATTATGATAAACATATTATATCATGTATTTCATACATCATCAACAAACCATACCCATTTCTCAGCCCCTGTCATTGCCAGCCGCACTCTGTTGTCATTCTGAGCCGATGCTCTGAGCATAGCGAAGAGGCAGCGAAGAATCTCACCCCCTCTGTCATTGCCAGCCGTACCTCCTGTCATTGCGAGCGAAGCGAAGCAATCTCACCCGACTTGCAACATTCCCTCACATTCTGCATAATTTAGTGTGATACTTATTTGGTTGCAGCGTATATAGTAATATATGGGGCAACCTTGGAAATCGTCGGCATTGGAGACAGACCAGGGTGAGTGCCATTACAGAAGGTGTAAGTACTAAAGAGGTCTTTGCTGAACTCTACGAGGAGTACCTGCCCAGGGTCTTTCGGTACATACGTTACAAAGTGAATAATACACAGGTAGCAGAGGACTTGACTTCAACCACTTTTGAGAAGGCACTGACTAATTTCAGTAAATTCTCAGAAGATAAAGCGTCGTTTCCTACCTGGATATTCTCTATATCCCGTAACACTGTTATTGACTACTACCGCGCACAGGGGAGAAAACACACTGTATCGCTTGATGAAGCAAAAGAGATTGAATCAAAAGACCCTTCCCCTGAAGAAGAGCTATTAAAAAAGGAGGAACGACAAAAGCTGCAGATGTGCCTGCAGCAGCTTCCTGAAGATGAGCAGGAGATAATCCACCTCAAGTTCGCTGCCGAACTAAACAACCGCCAGATCGCTAAGATGCTGGGACTGTCTGAATCAAATGTGGGAACCAAACTCTATCGCACAGTGAGAAAACTGAGGGACGGTTTTCAGGAATTAGAAAATGGGTAAGAGTACTAACGAAGAGAGAGATTTCACATTAAACATAGACCGCCTGCTTGCCGGCGAAGAAGTCGAAAGCACTGAAGATGCCAGTGATGACCACCGAACGGCACTCAATTTTGCCCGGAAGCTGACCGAATCCCGTGTCGACCCTTCACCTGTATTTAAGGCACACCTCAAGGAACAGTTGCTCTTGAAATTGGCTCAAGAAGAGGCAAAAGCGGCACAACAAAGAGAACGGGCATTCTCCTTCTGGGAATTCCTCAAAAACCTGGTTCCGCAAAGCCCTACCTGGCGCACCGCAACGGTCACAATTGTGATGGTCCTGATAGCCGTTAGCGTTCTCTGGCGAACCGGAATGTTCACCCGTACTCCGCTGGTTGAAGTAGTTGAAGACCTGGCTGTTGAGGAAGCACCGGCGATTGAACGCACCGTACCGGTACCAGCACCGGAAATGCCTGCTGCACCACCAGGAATGTTAATGGAAGAAGCCCTCTCTCTACTCCCGCTTGAGTTAACGATCCTGCAGTCGCAGCCAGCAGTCTACTCGTCTGGAGAGACAATCGAACTTGACCTCATATTCCGGAATATTGGTTCAGAACCCATCACCATATCATCATTCCCACCGGCAATACATATCATACACAGTGACAGCCTTACTCCTGTTCGGTCTTTCACGGAAGGCGAAGAGAGTTTAGAACTGGCGCCGTCGGAAGCCGTCAACTATACGCTGGTTTGGAGTCAGGAAAACAACAGTGGGGAGCAGGTAATTCTGGGGTGGTACTCCGTGCATGTCGGCGATGTTACCATACTCACAGACACCGAACCCTCTGAAACCCAGCAGAGCTTCGGACCGGTGATTAACCTGCTCATTCAATAAACCCGCTTGACCGCAGTCTTAATTGGAGAGATTTTCAGAATAGCTATTACCGCTGCCACCGGAAAGCCCGCAAAAATATACCATATACCCTGATAGCTACCCCAGGTATCGTATACCCACCCGGCTAGGGCAGGGCCCATTATACTTCCCACCATATTCACACCAACCATTAAACCAAAAACAGTACCGAAATTGGTCATGCCAAAATACTTCTGCACCAGAGGCAGCCTCATCGCATTGGCACCACCGTAACCAATGCCGAAAAGAATCAGAAATGGTACCAGCAGCCAGGTTCCTGCACCGGCTGTATATCCAAAGCAGAGCAAGCCGAACCCCATCAGGGCAAAGCTCGTTGCTGTTACTACCTTCTTATTGACCTTATCTCCCAGCCAGCCGAGACCAAGACGTCCGGCAATACTCGTCAACGGTATCGCAGTAGCTACCAGGCTCGACTTTGCTCTGGCAACGCTGATACTACTGAGATAAGGCATTACATGAGTAACTACGGCAGTTACTAAAATAACGTGACATGTGTAAGCCAGAGTTATACGCCAGAAGGCGCCACTCTTCAGAGTTTGCTTCACATTAACATCTACTTCAACAACCCTCGACCGGTCTTCACCATTGTCAGCCATTACTTCATTGTCCGCTTGTCCGTCGGGCAAATAACCATACTGTTCGGGCTTATGTCGAAACAGAAACGACAGCGGTAGAAGTACTGCCAGCAAACCCAGGGCAAGAATAACTACTGACGCACGCCAGCCATATGTTTCAATAAGTCCTACTATAACCGGCACCAGCAAGCCGCCAAAACCAAAACCACAGACCGCAATACCGCTGGCTATTCCTATCCTCCGGCGAAACCAGTTAGCTACGGCTGCCATCAGTACGGTCATCGTAGAACCGCTCATACCTATGGCAACTAAAACGAAGGCTCCGTAGAACATGCCGAGAGAGGTGCTACGGCTGAGCATGATTAGCCCCAGAGACGCAATCAGCGCTGCACCGAATATCAGTCTTCTTGAACCCCAGCGGTCAGTCAGTAGTCCAACCAGCGGCGCCAGTAAGCCCATCTCCAGTCCACGCAGTGAAGCGGCCAGGGATATCTGCGTGTAGCTCCAGCCAAGCTCACCCGCTATCGGTTCAAAGACAGCCGTGAACCCGTAAAAGACGACTCCACCAACGTAAAACGCAATGAAGAAAGACGCGCCGACAATCCACCACCCGTAAAACACACCCGAGGACCTTACCTTCGTCTCATAGGAGTCATTAATAGTCCCGACTATCCTTTCTCATCAAAGCCATACATGCTGCGAAGGCAAATCCCTCTTACAGGATAACCCCCGCGTCTTTCAACTGGGAAATATCCCCCCAGCTATAGCCCAGCCCCAGAAGCACCTCTTCAGTGTGTTGACCAATCTCCGGAGCAGGCGCTCTCACCGAGGCAGGATTCTGGCAGAATTTCACCGGCGTAGCCACTACCTTCATCTCCCTTTCAGGATAATGTAGGTCGGCAAAGAAATTATTAGCTATTGCCTGAGGGTCATTGACTACCTCCACCGGGGAGGCAACCCTGCCGTAGATACAATTATTTTTCCTGAAAATCCTCTCCCATGTCTTCCTGGTCTTGGTAGCCAGAATCTTATCAATGATGCTAATCAGTTCCTCACTATTCTGCCACCTCGTCTCCCTGCTATCAAATTTGGGGTCGTTTTCCAGCTCTGGTCTCTCTATGGCCTGACAGAAATCGTGCCAGGAAAGGTCGGGCTGAAGCATTGCCAGCCAGAACCATTTATCATCCCTGGTACGGTAGCTGTTCCACAACGGATTTGCTGCCTTGGTACGGTCGTGCTTCGGCATCGGCGTACCCATCAAAGCAGGTTGTATATCCTCGGCAATAGTCCATACCCCGGTATGATACAGGGAGAACTCCAATTTCTGTCCCTTACCCGTCCTCTCCCTGTGCAATAGGGCAGCCATGATACCGGCCACAATGTGTGCGCCGGTCACCCTGTCCATCATGCCCCCGCGCTGAGGCGGCGGAATGCTTCCTGGTTCACCCATCATGTACATCGCCCCGGACCGCGCCCACGCCGCCGCGTAATCAAAACCCCGCTCGTTTCTATCCGGTCCCACCGTACCGTAACCCGTAAGAATAGCATATACCAGCTTCGGATTAAGCCGTTTCAAAGTCGTATAGTCCGCCTTGAGATTTTTCAGTGCACTCACTTCATAATTGGACATGAAGACATCATACTCACGCACAAGTTTGTAGAGAATCTCTCTACCCGGCTCGGTTTTCAGATTTAGCGCCAGACCTTTCTTATTCCTGTTCAACAGCTGAACATACCAGCTCACTTGGGGCGTATCTTCCTGGGATTCTGTCTCGTCATTTGCTGCGCGACGCCTCTGTATCCCCCGCGCCATTTCCCCGGTAAGTGGCTCTATCTTTAATACATCCGCTCCCCAATCAGCCATGGTAGCACCAGCCGCCGGAACCGCCACAACGTGACCCATGTCCAATACCTTTATACCTTCAAGTACACCCGCCATACGCTTTGCTCTCCTTTATCGCTCAACCCATTCATGGTTTAGAGGCTTTGTCGCCAAGCTTAGGATTCGTTACTGTCATTACGGTCATTCTCAGCCTTCTCTTCACCCTTGGTAAAGTCCCTGAGTCTCTCCGCCAGAGTTACCAGGCGCTTCTGTACCTTATCATTGATGGAATCCTGCTCAAAACTACCGTCCTTCAAATGCTTACCTGCTTTTACGCCGGTTAGTACTTCAATCCCCTCATCAATAGTACCCACCGGATAGATGTGGAACTTTCCTTGCTCCACTGCCGCTACCACTTCCTCTTTAAGCATCAGGTTCTTGACATTGCTGGCAGGCACCAGCACCCCCTGGCTCCCATTCAACCCTTTAGTCCGGCATACCTCAAAGAAACCCTCAATCTTCTCGTTTAATCCTCCAATAGCCTGCACCTCTCCCTTTTGATTAACGGAACCGGTAACAGCAATCCCCTGCCTTACAGGCACATCCGACAGCCGGGATAAGAGTGTATACAGTTCGGTACTTGAGGCGCTATCCCCCTCTATTTCCTGGTAGCTCTGCTCAAATACGAGACGCGCCGACAGAGACAACGGGATATCCTGGGCATATTTCTCGGTGACATAACCATTCAATATCATAACCCCCTTGGTATGCAGGCGGCCGCCCAGCTTGGCTTCCCTCTCAATGTCAATCAGCCCCTCTCTACCCATACCAATGCTCGCCGTTATCCGCGTCGGCTTGCCAAAAGCAACATCGCCAAGGTCCATCACCGAGAGGCCATTTACCTGCCCGACCTCTTCACCCTCGGTATCTATGATAATCGCACCCTTCTCTATCATTTCATTGATGCGCTGCTGGATAAGATTTGAACGGTACACCTTTTGCTCAATCGCCTTCTCAACATGCTGGGCTTCTATCAGTGACGCATTGTCCTCATCTGCCCAGAAGCTGGCTTCACGGATAATATCGGCTATGTCGGCAAATAAAGTGGACAGTTTCTCCTGGTCGTCAGCCAACCGTGAACTGTGCTCTATAATTTTAGCCAGCGCATCTTTCTTCAGGTGTTTCAGCTCTTCCTCTCTGCACATCCGACAGATAACTGCCGCATAATCCTTCAGGTTACTCTCCGTCTTGTCCATTGAGCTGTCAAAATCAGCCTTGACCTTGAACAACTCCTTGAATTCCAAATCCTGTCGTAACAGCAAATAGTAGAACATTGGCTCCCCGATAACCACCACCTTCAAATCCAGCGGGATAGGTTCTGGTCTCAAGCTCTTTGTCGCCATGAAGCCAAGTCGTTCACCCACTTCTTCAGTAATGAGCTTCCCGTCACGAAGGGTTCTCTTCAGGCCATCCCAGGACTGGTAGTTCGTCAGCAGGTCCTCAATCCTCACCGCCAGGTAACCACCATTGGCTCGGTGTAGAGAGCCGTTCTGAATCATGGTAAAATCGGTATACAAAGCTCCGAACTGCGCTTCCTTTTCAATACGCCCGAATAGACTGTTAAAGGTGGGATTCAGCTCCAGAATCACCGGAGCTCCCTTTAACTCCGAGTTATCAACCAGAACATTCACCTCATACTTCCTGAAAGCCTGTTCTCTGACCAGCCCTTTCATTGCAGCCGTCGGGTCTGTATCTGATTGTTTGGGTTCTGACTTGAACTGCTCAAAGTTCTCGACGATATCATCCTCTACTTCTTTCAGGTAGCCGATTACCTGCGGAAGCTGTACATGTTTCTGCTCCAAATCCTCAAATATGGCACCTACGGCGTATCGCGCCACCTCGCTGTCCGCGTCTTCTATCCGCTTTTCGACAACGTTCTCCTCTGACCTTAGTTCGCTTATCTGCTCTTTCAGTTCTTTGGCCAGCTCCTCCTGGTTCTTTCTCAGCTCCTCTTTATCTTCGTCACTCAATTTCTGATAATCTTCTTCACTCATCGGCTGACCATCAGACGCTGGCACAAAAATCAGACCCACAGTTGTATTCTTCAATAACAGCCCTTTACCTGTGGCTTTCTGCCTGATAGCATTGAAAGCCTCTTCTCTTTTCCTGTTGAAGTCCTCCGCTATTTCTGACTTGCGGTCAGAATATTCCTTGCTGGCAAACACCTGTTCAATATTACGCTTGGCAGCATCTATGGTGCGTTTCATATCTTTATGCAACTCCTGCCCCGTACCTGCCGGCACTTTAAGAGCTTTGGGGCAGTACGAATCTTTGAAGTTGTGTACGTAACACCAGTCGGGAGGCGTTTCCTTCTTGGCGGCCAGTACATCTAAAAAGGACTTTATCGCCGTGGTTCTGCCGGTTCCTGCAGGCCCTGAAACATAAACGTTAAACCCCGGCTTCACGATGTTCAGTCCAAATCTAAGGGCGCTGAGGGCTCTATCCTGACCAATTATTCCTTCTAAAGGCTTCAACTCATCAGTCGAATTACAGTCAAACAGTGCCGGGTCACACCTCGGTCTCACTTGCTCCGCAGTTAGTTCCTTAAGCATGCCTTACCTCCTTACCACAGTCTGCATATTCGATACCAAAACAAATATCAATTGTACAACATATGATAACAGATAATTACCTGTATGGGTATGGCCTGAATAAGGTATTGGCAATATGAACGTTCCTTTTGATATAATGGACATAAAATTACATTTACCTCTGGTTCAGTTTTTCTTGAGGCAAGGTACACATGAGATTCACCAAGATGCAGGGAGCCGGGAATGATTTTGTGCTGATAGAGACCAGTGACACCCGCAGAGACTGGTCGCGATTAGCGTTATCTATCTGTGACCGTCACTTTGGTATTGGCGCTGATGGCTTACTCCTGTTATTACCGTCGGACTCGGTTCATTTTCAAATGCGCATCTTCGACGCTGACGGCTCTGAAGCCGAGGCCTGCGGTAACGGCCTTAGATGTCTCGTCAGGTATTTTGCGGATAAGAACTCAGTCAAGTCTGGCTCAGAGGAAATATCAGTGGAAACCGTAGCCGGTATCAGAACAGCCGTGGTCTGTAAAACAACTGGAAGAATATCCAAGATCCAGACCAGTATGGGTAGACCGGAATTCGGCAGCAAGGATACCCCACTGGTCACCGAAAAAGAGGCAGGGGAGCTAATTGACATAAAATCAGTGCCGCACCTCCCCGTTACCGTAGGAAACAAGGAGCTATGCCTCGGCCTTGTCTCTATGGGCAATCCGCATGCCGTTCACTTTACAGACGAGCCGGTATCCGATTTTCCGCTGTCCCGACTGGGACCGGAGGTAGAACACCACAAGGCTTTTCCCATGAGAACAAACTTTGAGATAGCCAGAATCGTCAACCGGGAACACATAGAATCACGCGTCTGGGAAAGGGGAGTAGGGGAGACACTGGCTTGTGGCAGTGGTGCCTGTGCTATCACCGTTGTTGCCCGGCTACTCGGTTACGTCGATAATAAAGTCGACATAAAACTCCCCGGCGGTGTACTGGATGTCGAGTGGGACGGAGCAGGGGAGGTATCTCTCAGCGGCCCCGCCGAAACTGTTTTTACCGGGGAGTGGCCAGATTAAGTATCGTTTTGCGGAGGTAGATTAAAATGAAAATAGCCAGAAGAGTTGAGACATTACCACCTTACCTTTTTGTCGAAATCACTAAGAAGATTGCTGAGAAAAGGGCTAAGGGTGAGGAGGTAGTCAGCTTCGCCATCGGTGACCCTGACATTCCCACGCCACCCCACATTATTGACAGACTATGTGAGGCGGCACGGGACCCCGCCAACCATCGCTACCCGGAGTCAGCAGGACTCCCGGAATTGCGTCAGACTATCGCTGAGTGGTACGAAAGACGTTTTGGTATCTCTCTGGACCCGGACAAAGAGGTATTGCCGCTTATTGGTGCGAAGGAGGGTATCGCCCATATTTCCTTCTGCTTCATTGACCCGGGAGATACCGCCCTGGTGCCTGACCCCGGCTATCCCGTTTACTCGGTTAGCACCATACTGGCCGGCGGCAGACCATATTATCTGCCCATTTCCAGAGAGAACGATTTCTTACCTGTTCTGGACAAAATACCTGAGGATGTCCTGGGAAAGGCCAGACTCCTGTGGCTGAACTACCCCAATAACCCCACCGGCGCTGTCGCCGATATCGAGTTTTTCAACAGAGCCGTCCAATTCGCCCAGCAACATGACATCGGCATCTGCCACGATGGACCTTATTCAGAGGTCTCTTTTGATGGCTACCGGCCGGTTAGCTTCTTGCAGGCTGATGGAGCTAAAGAAGTAGGCATGGAGTTTCACTCGCTGTCCAAGAGCTACAATATGACCGGCTGGCGCATAGGAATGGCAGTCGGCAACGCCACCATGATTGATGCCCTCAGGACACTGAAATCTAATCTGGACTCCGGTATTCCCCAGGCCATCCAGTATGCCGCCATTGAAGCCTTGTCCGGACCCCAGGACTGCATTCAGGAACACAACAGCATTTACCAGCGACGCCGCGACCTGCTTGTTGAAACCCTGAATACCATCGGCCTCGAAGCTACGCTACCAAAGGCTAGCCTCTATGTCTGGGCACGCATCCCTGACGGCTATACATCCGCGGAATTCGCCACCGATTTATTAGAGCAGGTTGGTGTCGTCGTAACCCCCGGCACCGGTTACGGTAAAAATGGTGAGGGCTATGTGCGATTATCCTTGACCCTCCCTGATGCCGGTCTGGTCAAAGGCCTATCCCGATTAGCCGAGTGGCGTGACATCAAGAACAGGTTCAAGCCGAAGGTGTAACTTGACATAAAGCGCCGCATAGTCAGGGAGGTAATCGATATTAGCAGGGCAACCATTGTCACCACGGCATCTCCGGAACGGGCTTTCCTGGTAACCGTAGCCACCAGGACCAGCACCGACATTTTATCAGCCGAAGCGTCTCAGGAAGAGTTGGCTCAGCTGGCTGCTTCGGCCGGCGCAGAAGTGGTCGGCAGAATTACCCAGCGGTTGCCGGTACCCCAGAAAGCCCACTACCTCGGCAGGGGTAAGCTGGACGAACTAGCCTCCCTGAAAGAAAGCGTAGACTACAATGTAGTGATTATCGACGATGAGCTTTCGCCGCTACAGCAGCGCAACCTTGAAGATGCTCTTCAGGTAAAAGTCATTGATAGGGCAGCACTGATTCTGGATATCTTTGCCCGCCGTGCCCAAACCCGCGAAGGCCAGCTACAGGTAGAGCTGGCCCAGCACCAGTATCTTTTACCCCGCCTCGCCGGACAATGGAGCCATCTGGAAAGACTCGGCGGTGGTATCGGCACCCGCGGCCCCGGTGAATCGCAGCTTGAGACCGACCGCCGTCTTATTAACCGGAGGATACTGCGCCTCAAGAAAGAAACCGGGAAGATAACAAAGCACCGCCAGTTATATCGTCAGAGGCGCCGAAAAAGCGGCATCCCCATAGTAGCCCTGGTTGGTTACACCAACGCCGGCAAGAGCACCTTGCTCAACGCCCTCAGCCAGTCCGACATCTCCATTGAGGACAAGCTCTTCACCACCCTCGACCCCACCACCCGCCGCCTCACCCTCCCCGACAAAAGTGTTGCCCTGTTCAGCGACACTGTAGGCTTTATCAGAAAGCTCCCACCAACCATCATCACCGCCTTCCGCGCAACCCTTGAGGAATTGACCGAAGCCAGTCTTCTTCTTCACGTTGTTGACCTGACTTCGCCCAATGCCCCGCAGCAATGCCAGACCGTTGAATCTGTCCTTGCCGACCTTAATGTCGCTGGTAAGCCCAGGATTACCGCCTTAAACAAAATCGACCTGTTACTCCCCGGCGGTAAAACCTGGCATGAAAAGGAGGCGATAGATTATCTCGCCGACCGCCCTGAAATAGCAGACAAAGATACCGTACTTATCTCCTCCACCAGAAAATGGGGATTATCCGACCTTTTGCAGAAAATCAACCATACCCTGACCCAAATTGCGCCCTCATTCTAACACCCCCCAAAACGACGCTCTCAAATCCAAATCTGGGCCCCTCAAGAATCTTCCGAATGGTATTATACCCTCCAGAGACGGTAGGCAACAATCAGCCCCATCTTTTTGCGTCTCTTGTCCTCTCTGCCCCGTCCTGGGTTTTTGCCGTGAAATACTCCCCAAAGAACAGGCAGATAACTTAACATAACACCCCAAGTTTAATTTGTGGTATAATGGTGGTATGAGTACTGAGGCTTGGTTAGGTATTAGTGCAGGCACTACTCTTTTACTCGCTCTGGCAGCCTTTTGGGCTATTTGGCAAAATCGTAGTATCCAAATAAAAAATCGCAAAGAGAGACTATTAAATGATATTATCGAGTGGGCAACAGATGCTGCAGTTTGTGGTATTGAACCCGGTACTCCTGACCTAGTAGATGACAAAGGCGCAGCCAAGTCATGGCCATTCCTAGATACTCAATTCAAAAAGCTGGCGACCATCCAGTTATTGAGAGTAAAAAGTGTTTCCACAAAAACTATTGCCTTAGAAATAGATAAAAGTTTACAGGCGGCTGTAATCAGTCTGACCGACAACTTGAGGGAGCAAATAAAGTCCTTGTATCAATATAAGGAATTCATGGATGAGCATAAGACTTGGCGGGAAGGAAAAGTCGAGTTCCTGACAAGGATGGCAAAACAGGTAGAGGCTAATAATAATCTGCTTTATGACTCTGCTGTCAAGGTGATAGAGAAAGCTACGGAACTTAAGGTCGTCATATTGTAGCCATTCATTTATGTAGACCCCTTACACCCTCTATATTGGGGCGCACTATATATGTTATGTCGCATATACCCATAAAACCCTCTAGCCCTCCCCTCCTTGCCCTCAAAATAAAAAGCCGCGCCGTTTACATATCAACAGCGCCGCTCAAATTATCCGACAGTTTTTCTTTCAGCCCACCACACTCTTCAACTTAACAGTTAATTCCCGGCTCCTTCCTCATCCGCCAGTGCGACGTACACCACCGGTGGCCTTTTCGTACTATCTCGCTTGAGCACAAATGTCTCCGGATAACTCTTCAGCAGCGATTGTAGTCGGCTATGGCCGAATGTCCTGGGGTCGAATGCCGGGTCTAATTGACGAAGAGCGTTGCCCATCGAAGACAAATAAACCCATTCTTCTTCCTTCGCCACCATCTCAAACCCCTGCAGCAGAAGGGGTACAGGGTCACGTACACCGGAATTCTCCTCTACCTTGGGGCTCTCTCTCGTCTTCTTCGCTCCGACCAGGTTCTCGGTGTAGATGAACTGGTTGCAGGCGTTCGCGAACGCTTCCGGAGTCTTTTTCTCTCCCACTCCAATCACGAAAAGGCCTTCCTCTCTGATTCTTGTTGCCAGCCGCGTGTAGTCGCTGTCACTGGAAACGATGGCAAAGCCCTGAATATCGTTACTGAGGAGCAGGTCCATCGCGTCAATTATCATCGCGCTATCCGTTGCGTTCTTCCCCACGGTATACCTGAACTGCTGAATGGGTTGAACTGCATATTTGTGCAGTGTCTCTTTCCAGCTATTCATCTGAGGAGTAGTCCAGTCTCCGTATATCCGCTTGATTGTTATCAACCCGGATTTGCTGACTTCTGCCAGGATTTGAGGAAGAAGGGATGCTTGAGCATTGTCCCCATCAATCAGGACTGCAAACTTCTCTTGCCCGGATTCTTCACCCACTTTTCACCTCCGTGCTAATCAGTTGACGCCTTACTACTGATTATACAGTAAAAGCATCTTTACAACATCTTAAGCCACACAATAGACTCAGCATATACCTCTATCGCTTGGCTTTTATTCAACTATTTAGCAGCCCCATCTTAGGTGTCTAAGAGTTCTGAACACTGCAAATCTTGAAATGCAAGAAAGCTCTTTTCCAGAAGAGGCCACCAGATAACTGGAGAGATCCTGTAATGAAAATAGAGTACTGGTACAAAAAGGTTAGAAATCGCTGAAACCCTATATCCAAGCCAACATTCCTCCCAACTGTATTTGGTTACGTCATTCTCCAGTAGCTTATTATGATAATGAACGAGAAGGCTTTTTTCCGTTACCTGCCTCTGGTCAGGATACCAATTTAGAGCCATCATGGAGGCGAGGTCTCGAGTGCTAAAATCAACCCTCCATACTTGCCAATCAAGCAAGAGAGTAACATCTGTTCCTATTTCATTAGGAAACATAAAATTCCCAAGATGGGCATCTCCATGAATAAGTGTTACCGGCACTCCTCTATCGATACATTTCAAATATAAACTGGGATATGAGGAGAGAACGAATTCATAGAGCTCGTGCCTATTCTTCGAAAGCCTATCCCCTACGAAGTTTAGAAAACGAGCCAAGCATTCTTCTAAATACTTAATGGTCTGACTGAAGGAATCTCTCGTGATACTCTCCCCAACATCATTTCCCAATCTAGGATGATTCCACCAGAAGGCATGAAGTTTGGCCAGACATTCGATTGCTCTTTCACAGTTTGCTTTACTCGGAGGGATAGACGTATCCAGTTCAAAGTGGGTTTTTGACAGATCCGGAAGCAACAGATAGGACGTCTTTGAATCGGAAGAGTACTCGGCATCAAAACAACGTGGAATTGGTAGATCCCCCCGGACATCTTCGGATATTTTATAAAAATCAATCTCCTTTTTGTGGCCCTCGAAGGATTCCGGTTTGCCAATTTTTAGAAACAGATGGATGGGTGCAGATTTGGAGGCTTTATCAGTATAGTCAATTTCCAAGTGAAACCTATCGGAGGTGAGTCCCTGTCGCAGTGATTGCCTTCTATTTACAGTTACGACCTTCCCTTGATCTAAACAACCGCACCTTTGTAGAACAGAAGTTAGCCACTCAGGAGTGACTTGATCTACATGCTTAATTAATGAATTCATAAGCTTTACCTCAAATTAAGAAGGACACCAGTAACCGCTATTCACTCGACGATTCCAGTGCCCTTTTGCACTTCATCCCACCCTCATCCCTTCTCATCTAATAGAGAACCGCCGTCCCCCTCTTGCTGCACGGCAGACCACCGTAGCTCCTGTTCCTTCCATTTCTGGTCTGTCTTCTTCAGGCGCTCAATCTCCTCCATCGCGCTCTGGTAGTCCCGCCTGTACTTCTCCAGGTCCGCCTCAAGCTCCGGCACTTCCTTCAGGGCACTGAAGGCCGCAATCACCAGGTCCACCAGTTGCTCCAGCGAAATGCCACCTCTCGTCGAAGATACTGCCGCCCTCGCTGCCCTTGCCTTCCGGAAAGAACGCTGGTCGTCCAGCAAATGCCTGCTGATAAACTCCTTCCGGTGCAAATCAATGGCTTGCCGGCTCACACCGAACTCGTCGGCTACATACTGCGTCGTTTTCCCCTCTCGCAGCATCTCCAGAACTATATCCTTGTCAACTGTCGCTTTCCTTGCCATTGTCTCCCCTTGCATTAACGACTGCTTAATCACAATATATCAGGGCAAGTGATATCTGTCAAGCTGGTAAAGATGCAAGCATCCGCTGAGCCATTGAATTACTTGCCTTCCCTTGCTTACACTCACCATCCCCTACCCCTTTAAACAAACAACCCTGTGGGTCAGGCTTTGGCTCTTCCGCTGCTCTCAAACCTGCCCCCACAGGGCTTTGCGCTCTAACACTCGCCTCAATTCAAATCTTTCAGAGTTGTTTCCCCTTTGCACTTGGCCAGCAATGCCATGTACTGGAATACCTGCCTGGCTTTCCCCGATAACACTATGATTGTTCTCATCTTGCTCTCCTTTCCTTATCCCTCAAGGATTATCATTACTTGCCTTAATAATACAGCAATACGCTTACATACGCAAGTATAGAGAACGCAAGTTATAGTTATTGGCAAGTAATTACGCAAGTTAAGAACCGTCAAATCAATTCGCTTGCATTAAAGCTGAATTGTTTCCCAAAATTTAGATGGTTTTGGTGACAAACGCAAGATTTGGATTGAACCTTGCCATCATATGCAGACCACTATAACTCTCTAAAGCTCTCAAATGCTCGCAAATTCTCCCCTACTCTAAGGCACGAATAGCACAAAGCATCCTGAGTAGAACTGAAAAGGTAGCTTTGAGAGCCTGAGTCTGCCTTCACCTGTCTGATGAAGGATAGTAGCTGGAACTGTCAACCCGGATGAAAGTCTGATGGTTTGGTGGGCTCGGCAGGATTCGAACCTACGACCAATCGGTTATGAGCCGACCGCTCTGCCGCTGAGCTACGAGCCCCTGAAAGAACTATATTATACTTCACTGCCGTGATTACGGTCAACAAGCCCTGAAGTATGGAGTGAAACACGGTATCTTGACTCGCAATCCTGCTGGAATATGTTGACGCTCCTCTCTCAGAGCCCAAAGAACCGGCAGTACCGTCAGCCGAAAATGTACAATTGATTATAGATAAGGCTATCGGCACACCATACTTTGCCCCATTCTATAGGAAATCCTGTATCGGGCTTCGGAGAGGTGAATTACTCGGGATTTCTTTGTCTACTGTAGATTTGGCGTTTCCCCATCCTGATGGCAGACCTCTGCGGCCTAATAGTGTAGCCAGGGCTTTCAATAATATAGCTCGCTCGCTTTCTCTACAAGGCATCTCACTTTACAGCCTGAGACATGCCCACGCTACTATTATGCTACAGCAAAATATTCATCCCAGGATCGTCCAGGAGCGGCTGGGTCACAGTTCTATCTCTACTACCCTAGATATCTATTCCCATGTAGTCCCAGGCCTACAACAGGAAGCTGCAAAGCGTTTCGATGATGGGTTGCCAGCGACCTCGCTGAAGGATTTGGATCATAAAGTTGCACAAAATATTGCCGCCAATTTCGAAAATCTTGCCCTTGGTGGTGGTTTTAGTGTAGAATTCTGAAGCTAGGAGAGGTGTCCGAGTGGTTTATGGTGCCGCTCTCGAAAAGCGGTCTCCACGTATGTGGAGCGTGGGTTCGAATCCCACCCTCTCCGCCAGGGTAATGAACTGTGGAGAGGTGCTGGAGTGGACGATCAGGCGCGCTTGGAGAGCGCGTGTAGCCTTTGGCTACCGTGGGTTCGAATCCCACCCTCTCCGCCACATTGTTCTTTTTACATAGGCGGACACACTGTATTGAAAGGAAACCTGCAATCAGGATACCCAGTTTTGGCACGTTCTTTTCAGGGTTAGTACCACTCTTCGTGCTGGCGCACTTCAGTCATCACCTTATTGCGTCATCGCTGCAACCACTCTTGCCTTTCATTCGCGATAATTTTGCTCTTGATTACACTCAGGCAGGATGGGTAGTATCAGCGTACACCCTAGCCTACGGCGTTAGCCAGCTCCCAGCAGGATGGTTAGCCGACCGTATTGGCTCCCGTATACTGATTACAGCAGGCATCTCCGGTGTCGCAATCTGCGGTCTTCTGGTTGGTCTATCACCAAGCTACATCATAATGGTCGTTTTTCTGATATTGCTGGGGATAGCAGGTGGTGGTTATCACCCGACCGCCTCGCCACTGGTTTCGGCGTCGGTCGAGGAGAAGAATCAGGGTCGGGCACTAGGTCTCCACCAGATAGGCGGCACTGCCAGTTTCTTCCTGACACCACTAATCGCCGTTGGCATTGCCAAAGTGATGGGTTGGCGGGGTGCATTTATCACGTTAGCCATACCCACTATTATCTTTGGCATCGTACTGTATCTTCTGCTGGGACGGAGGGGATACACCAGCAAAACCGAGTCAGCTTCTTCCAATCATCACACCGAGGTATCCGTTACCACGGGTCGTTTACGTCACCTGGTGCCGTTTATTGTTTTGGGCATAATCTTACAGGTCCTGATTTTCTCAACATTGTCGTTGAGTCCTTTGTTTGTCGTTGACTATTTCAACGTTGGTGTGGAAGCGGCGGCAGCGTTGCTAGCTCTGTTCCACTTCACTGGATTATGGGCTGGTCCCCTGGGTGGGTATCTGTCTGACCGTATAGGCAAGGTACCAGTGATGCTGGTGGTGAGCCTTATTGCCGGTCCGGTCATCTATCTCCTGAGCCAAGTCTCCTTTGGCTGGGCTCTCTCAGTTGTGTTATTCGCCATGGGTATGTGTCAGTATATCGGGATGCCGGTTTCAGAAGCGTATATTATCAAGCACACTCCGGAACGCCACCGTTCAACAGTACTTGGTATTTATTATTCCGCCAGCAGGGGTGGACCCGGCATAGTAATGCCGTTAATAGGTTATCTCTTTGACCAGTATGGCTTCGGTACCAGTTTCACTATTGTGGGTATTAGTCTGCTGGCGATAACACTGGGCTGTTCCGCATTTCTCTGGGGAAGTCGAGACTGATTTCCCCCAATGGTAATGGAACCTCACCGGTTGACAATTGTCTTCAACCAACCCCTGTGCTAGAATGGCATTACCTTGGAAGCGAGCAGGAAAGACATCAAATACTGGGTGGGCTTCAGCTTCATACCGAGCATCGGGCGTGTCAGGCTGGGGCTGCTTGAGGGCTATTTCAGCAATCTGGAGGATGCCTGGAAGGCTACCTCTGCGGAGTTAAAGCGTGCCGGACTGGATAGCGGCTCAATACGTGCTATCAACTCGTGGCGCCCCAAGATTTCTCTGGATGAAGAGATGGAAAAGCTGGAGCGCTATGGCGTGAAAGTCTTTACCTGGCGCGACGACGGTTATCCATCCCGTCTGAAGGAGATATATGATTACCCGCCAATAATATGTGTCAGGGGTTCCCTACTCCCGGAGGACGAGTGGTGTCTGGCGGTAGTTGGCACCCGCCGGGCGACTGTTTACGGGAGACAGGTAACAGAGGAAATAGTAAGCGACCTAGCCCGGAGCAGAATCACTATTACCAGTGGCTTAGCCAAGGGAATTGATACCGTAGCCCACAGTAGTGCCCTGGAGGCGGGAGGGAGAAGCATTGCTGTTTTTGGCTGCGGGCTTGACATCGTCTACCCCAGTGAAAATGCCAATCTGGCCCGCAGGATTATGCAGCAGGGCGCATTGATAAGCGAATACCCACTAGGCACCAAACCCAAACCGGATTATTTCCCCCGTCGTAATCGAATCATGAGTGGAATGAGTTTAGGGGTACTGGTCACGGAAGCTGGAGAGTCAAGTGGAGCCTTAATTACGGCTAATCTGGCGCTGGAGCAAAACAGAGAGGTGTTTGCTGTGCCGGGCAGCATCCTTTCGCCGGCAAGCAAAGGAACTAACCGTCTCATTCAAGAGGGAGCCAAGTTAGTCCATAGCCACATGGATATCCTTCAAGAGTTGAACCTGACGGCGGTTGCCCAGCAGATAGAGATGAAGGAGATTATTCCAGAGTCCGAGACAGAGGCTCTACTGCTGAAGCAGCTGTCAGCGGAGCCGACACATATTGACGAGATATGCCAAAGCAGTGGTCTACCAGTATCAGCGGTGAGCAGTACCCTAGCCATGATGGAACTTAAAGGTCAGGTAAAGTCGATGGGAAGCATGAAATACGTGCTGGCCCGAGAGGCAAGGCAAGAATACAGAGTAAAAATTGAATAAAAAGGGATTTAAGGGGACAATTCGAGGCTGATTAGAGCGGGTTAGCTTTGATTTGTTTTTGGGGTTATGTCAAGTAGAAAGAAGATGCTAGTAATAGTTGAATCGCCGGCTAAGGCAAGGACGCTGAGCAAGATCCTGGGGAGTAACTACAACCTGAAGGCGTCACTGGGGCACGTGAGAGACCTGCCGAAGAGTCGTCTGGGGGTGGATATAGAAAACGGCTTCGCCCCCAAGTACGTGGTGCCGAGAGACAAGAGCAAGACGGTAAAGGAGCTTAAAGAGGCAACCAAGAATGTCGCGGCGATATACCTGGCTACCGACCCGGACCGTGAGGGGGAGGCAATCTCCTGGCATTTAGCCACAGTAATAAAGAGAGACAGAACGCCATTCCGGCGGGTGGTTTTCCACGAAATAACCAAGGAGGCAATTGAGAATGCCTTCAAGCATCCCCGCGAGATAGACATGCAACTGGTTGATGCCCAACAGGCGAGGCGTGTGCTGGATAGACTGGTGGGCTACAAGATAAGTCCCCTACTCTGGAGAAAGGTGAGGAGAGGTCTATCGGCGGGCAGAGTGCAGTCGGTGGCACTGAGAATAATCGTTGACCGGGAGCGCGAGGTTGAGAACTTCATTCCTGAAGAGTACTGGACAATTGAGGCTGAGTTAAGAAAGAAAGCGGCAGAAGATGAGAAGGAAGCCTTCCGGGCGATGCTGGTCGGGCTGATTGACGGCACCAAGCTGGATATTGACAATGAAGAAAAGGCGACCGAGCTCAAGGACAGGCTTGAAGAGGCTGACTACAGCGTTGACAAGATAAAAACTAAAAAGGTAAACCGCCAGCCGGCGCCACCGTTCATCACCAGCACGTTGCAGCAGGAAGCCTGGTACAAGCTCCGCTTTTCCACACGGCAGACGATGACGCTTGCCCAGCAGCTCTACGAGGGACTACCGATAGGCAAGGAAGGGAGCGTGGGGTTGATTACCTACATGCGCACCGACTCAACCCGCGTAGCGCGCTCAGCGGTGGCTGAAGCGAGGGACTTTGTCAAGAGCAAATACGGTGCTGATTTTGTGCCGGCTCACGCTCGTTCTTTTGCGAGGAGAGTAAAGGGGGCACAGGAGGCACACGAGGCGATTCGTCCGACCAGAATCAAGCGAGAGCCATCTATAATAAAGCAATACCTGAATGGCAACCAGTTCAAGCTCTACGAGCTTATCTGGAAGAGAATGGTCGCCAGCCAGATGGCGGCGGCGATATTTGATAACACCACGGTTGATATTGAAGCCAGGTGCGCGGTACCGAAAGCCAGCTACCTTTTCCGAACTTCAAGCTCGGTGAACAGGTTTCAGGGGTTCATGATTCTCTATACCAGAGAGGAAGGAAAAGACAAAGAGGAAAAAAGTGCGACACTGCCCAAGCTGGAAAAGGGGGACGAACTGAAGCTGCTGGGGCTATTCCCGGAGCAGCGTTTTACGCAGCCACCATCGCGTTTTACCGAAGCCAGCTTAATCAAACTGCTGGAGGAACGGGGCATCGGGCGGCCGAGTACCTACGCACCAATAATGTCGGCAATCCAGCATCGAGAATACGTAACGAAGACGAGAGGGGTATTTCAGCCTACCGAGCTAGGTTTCGTGGTCAACGACCTGGTGAGCGAGTATTTCGCAGATATTGTGGATATTGAGTTTACCGCGCACATGGAGGACGAACTGGACGAAGTAGCCCAGAAGAACAAGGGCTGGGTGGAGGTGGTACAGGACTTCTATACGCCATTTGAGAAGAGCCTGGACAACGCATTTGAGCGTGCGGAGAAGGTGAAACTGCCCGATGAGCTAACCGAGGAGACCTGCCCGGAATGCGAAAAGCCGCTGGCGGTGAAGGTGGGGCGCTTCGGGAAGTTCCTGGCGTGTACCGGCTACCCGGACTGTAAATTTACCAAATCGTTTCAAAAGAAGGTGGGGGTGCAGTGTCCGCAGTGCGGTGGTGACCTGGTGGAGAAGATAAGCAAGAAGAAACGCACGTTTTACGGGTGCAGTAACTATCCGAACTGTAGCTTCGCGGTAAACCGCAAGCCCCTGCCCGAGCCCTGCCCGAAGTGCGGGGGGATGATGACGGAGTACCGGGGCAGGCAGGCGCAGTGCACGAAATGTGAGTATAAGGGGAGGGTGAGAGGAGTGGAGACGAGTGTGGGTGTCAGATAGCTATGCAAGAGGTTTTTGATAGATACATAGACTACCTGAGGGCGGAGCGGAATGCTTCGCGGTACACGGTGAGAAACTACACCAGTGATCTGGTGGGGGGCAAGGAAGCAGGAGGGGCAAAGGGTTTTTTTCAGTTTCTGAGGCTGAAGGGGATTGAGTCGCTGGATGACGTGGATAACGGGGTAATGCGAGAATACATTGCCTGGCTGATGGAGCAGGGGGTGGTCAAGGGGAGCATTGCCCGCAAGCTTTCGGCGATTCGTTCCTTCTTTCGTTTCTTGATGCGGGAGGGGATGCTGGCGAAGAATCCGCTGGAGAAAGCGACGTCGCCCAAGCTGGACAAACGGTTGCCTTCCTTTCTGAGTATTGATGAAATGCTGAGGCTGCTGCAAGCCCCCGATTTGGGGACGGCGGTGGGGCAGCGTGACCGTGCGCTGCTGGAACTGCTTTACGCGTCCGGCCTGAGGGTGAGCGAACTGGTAAGTCTGAATCTGGGGCAGATTGACCTTGATACCAAGGAAATCAGGGTGGTGGGGAAGGGGTCGAAGGAGCGGGTGGTGCTGATGGGGAAACCGGCGGCCAGGGCGCTGATGATGTACATTGAAGGTGGCAGGGTGGAACTCCTGGATGGGAAGAGTAGCCGTGCTGTGTTTGTGAATCGGTATGGGGGGCGGCTGATAGAACGGACGGTGGAGAAGATACTGGACAAATATGCCAAGGCAGTCGGTGCCGGGAAGAGGATTTACCCACACATGCTGAGGCATACCTTCGCAACACATTTACTTGACGGGGGGGCGGACTTGAGGGTGGTCCAGGAGCTACTGGGTCATGCCAATCTTTCCTCAACGCAGATTTATACACACGTGAGTAAGAGCCAGGCAAGGAAGGTCTATCTTGCGGCGCACCCGATGGCGAAGGAAAAGGACGAAGAACTTGAAAAACAGGCTGGAAAAGCTTCGCCAGAAACTGACTGAGAAAGAGCTTGACGGCATTTTCATCTCGCAGGCGGAGAACAGGAGATACCTGTCCGGCTTTGATGGCTCGGCGGGATACCTGTTAATAACGGTAAAAGATGCAATCCTAGCCACCGACTTCCGCTATGTAGAGCAAGCCAAAACACAAGCGCCGGACTACGAAATTTTTCAGATAAAGGGTAAGATGCCCGAGTGGTTTCCCAAATTGGTCGGTGATTTGAACCTGAGCAAGCTGGGGTTTGAAGCTGAAGATGTTACCTTTGCCATGTACCAAGGGTTGCGAGACACATTGAAGAAGAGCAAGTTGAAGGTAAGCCTGACGCCGGTGGAGGGGGTGGTGGAATCGCTGCGGGCGGTGAAAGAACCGGAAGAGATTGAGCTAGTAACCAAGGCAGAGGAGATAAGTGACCGAGCTCTGGAGGATGTTGTGGGGAGGATGTGCGCCGAGATGACGGAACGGGAAATTGCCTGGGAGCTAGAGAAGGCCATGCGGGAGGGGGGAAGCCAGGCAATACCCTTTGAGGTTATTGTGGCGTCGGGGCCAAATGCTGCCCTGCCCCACGCCAAGCCTTCTGAGCGGAATATTTCAGCCGACGAGCCGATAGTGATTGACATGGGAGCGAGAGTTGGGGGTTACTGTAGTGACCTGACACGAACGATCTGCCTTAACATCCCTACGACTAAAGATGACAAGTTTAACAGGATATACGATACTGTGCTGGGAGCACAGCTAGAGGCAATTGCGCTGATTAGGGAGGGGATGACGGGGGAGGAGGCTGACGGTATAGCAAGGAAGGTTATTGAAGACGCCGGGTTTGGTGAAGCGTTCGGGCACTCCCTGGGGCACGGAGTGGGGCTGGCGACACACGAAAAGCCAACACTGGGGCCGAGGTCAACGGAGGTGCTGACCGAAGGGATGGTGTTCAGTATTGAACCCGGTATCTACCTCAGTGGCTGGGGAGGGGTGAGGATTGAGGACCTGGTAGTGATGGAAAACGGCAGGGTCAGGGTGATTTCGCAGGCAAGAAAATAGGAATCAGCAGGAGTTAAACAGGAGTTAAAGATGATAAATGCCACCGAGTTGAGACGAGGCGTTGTTATTGAACTGGAGGACAAGCTGTACCAGGTGGTTGAATACCAGCACATCAAACAGAAGCGAACGGCGTTGGCACGGGTAAAGCTGCGTGACATTCAAGCAGGGCACACCATTGAGCGGACGTTTCAGTCAGCGGAAAGGTTCGTGCGGGCGCGGCTGGAGTTTAAGTCGATGCAGTATCTCTATCATGACGGAGACCTGTATTACTTCATGGACGAGGAAAACTATGAACAGATGTCGCTGGGAGCCGACCAGCTAGACGAGACGGTCAATTATCTGAAAGAAGGCATGTCCTTACAGGTATCAAATTACAAGGGTGAGGTGATGGGGGTGGAGCTGCCGATTACCGTTGAGCTGCAGGTGACGGCGACGGAACCGGGGTTCAAAGGGGACACAGCTACTGCGGCGACAAAAGCGGCGACACTGGAGACGGGAATAGCCATCAAGGTGCCCCTGTTTGTCAACGAGGGGGATGTGATTAAGGTAGACACCCGCAACGGCACCTACCTGGAAAGGGTTTAGTTAAATTGCTGAAAGCAGACCTTCATATTCACACCAAGTATTCCATGGACTGCGATATGGCACTGGAAAGGATTATCAGTCGGTGTCAGGAGGTGGGGATAAACTGCATTGCGATAGCCGACCACGGGACCATTGAGGGGGCGCTGAAGATGCAGGAAATGGCCCCCTTTCCGGTGATAATCGCCGAGGAGATTTTGACTCCTCACGGCGAGATAATGGGCGTGTTTCTGAAAGAAGCCGTACCGAGCGGTCTGTCTGTTGAGGAGGCAATAGCGGGCATCAAGGCTCAGGATGCTCTGGTGTGCCTGCCCCACCCTTTTGATACTTTCCGGGGATTCAGGCTAGACAGCGGGAGCCTGGAAGAGCTGGCGGAGCAGATTGACATGATAGAGGTTCTTAATGCAAGGAGCCCTTTTCCCTGGCCTGAAGCAAGGGCTCGCGCGTTTGCCGAGAAACACGGTATTGCCAAGGGTGCCGGTAGTGACGCCCATTCTGCCGTTGAGATAGGCAATGCCTATATGGAGATGACGGAATTCCATGACAAGGACGACTTTCTACAGGGTCTAAGAAAGGGCAAGATTCAGGGACACAAGACGAATCCGCTAGTGCATTTGAACAGTGCCTGGGCGAGAGTGAAGAAACTCTGGTGACGGAGGGTAGTGATGTACAGACTCGGGTGGTTTTCTACAGGTAGAGGTGAGGGCTCAAAGGGACTGCTGAGGGCAATGCACGACAGCATTGAGACAGGGAAAGTGCAAGCCGAGATGGGATTCGTCTTCTGCAGTCGGGAGTACGGAGAGACTGAGGCAACCGACCAGTATCTGAAAATGGTCGAGGATTACAACATTCCGCTGGTCTGTCTCTCCTACCAGAAGTACCGGCGTGCCAGAGGGGAACGCACACCGAAGTCACCGGGACCGATGCCACAGTGGCGACTGGACTACGACCGTGAGGTAATGGCACGATTAAATGACTTCCAGCCTGACCTGTGCGTACTGGCCGGCTTCCTGTTGATTTTCGGGGAGGAAATGTGCAATAAATACGACATCATTAATCTTCACCCGGCGGCACCGGGGGGTCCCGCTGGAATGTGGCAAAATGTAATCTGGCAGTTAATTGAGACCGACGCGCAGGAAAGCGGCGCCATGATGCACCTGGTCATCTCGGAACTTGACGAGGGTCCGCCAGTAACCTACTGCACCTTCCCGATAAAGGGTGAACCTTTTGATAAGCACTGGAGTGAAATAAAGAGGCGCTCCCTGGAAGAGGTGCGCAGAACGCAGGGGGAAGACAATCCTCTGTTCAAGCTCATCAGGCAGCAGGGGGTGGTCAGAGAGCTGCCACTGGTAGTGTCCACGATAAAGGCTTTCAGCGAGGGTAGAGTGAGGATAACGCCGGATAAGAAGGTAGTTGATGCCGATGGCAAGGTTATTGACGGGTACGACCTGAGCAAGGAAATTGACGCCGATTTGAAAACAGGATAGAGTATCCAAAACAATGTCTGCGAACGACACAAATAAGACTCGGTTATCAATCAAATGGGACATCCGGACGGGTTCGCCAAGGAAACTGTGGCGCACACTGCACGATTTTCTTGATGACAACGGATTTGCGCACGAATATGAGGAACTCATGCTGAGCGACAGTCCCATTGAGGGAACAGCCACTTTCAGTGACTGGCTTGTTGGTCAACGGGAGCACCAGGAACGGGCTTCTCTCTGGTTTTTGCGGACCGTAGTGGGTCTTCTGCTGTGCCTGACAATCGTCCTGATACCGGTGGGGCTGGCGCTGATAAGGAGTAACCTGAAAAAAGTAAGGACATGGATAAGGGTTGGGGTTGAGGGTGAGGTTTATCGCGTAAGGGGTGCGAACAGGAGTGATACTCATGCCACGGAATTCTATGACGTTATTGCGGACGTGAGAGTTACCATGCAGGTTGAGATGAGTGCCCTGCTCAAGAAGGCAGAGGGCGAAATAGAGAGGGCAATTGAGAGTCAGCAAGATGTTGAGGACCTTCGGTACGAGTTTAAGGAGTTAACCGACCGGCTCGATTACCTGCTGCCGACAGTGACTTTACCAGTACCCCGGCAGCAGATTGATGAAATAACGCAATGACGATGTGTTACCAAGGATAACGAGGGTTCTCCTCACAGCCCAGGGATTTACAGGATAATCATAGCTACTTTTTCTTTTTAGATTCTTCTTCCAGTGGCTTACTCAGAATTTCGTCGACTATTCCGTACTCTACTGCCTGCTCAGGGTTAAGGTAAAAGTCACGGTCAGTATCATGGGTTATCTTGTCAATTGGCTGACCGGTGTGTTTTGCCAGGATGTCCCGGATTACCTCCTGAAGTCGCATAATCTCACGGGCGGCAATTTCTATATCGGATGCCTGGCCTTGAGCACCGCCAACTGCCTGGTGCATGTGAATGGTGCAGTTGGGCAAGGCGTAGCGCTTGCCTTTCGTGCCGGCGGCAAGAAGTAACGTTCCCATGCTGGCAGCCATGCCGATACAGATAGTGGAAACCTCAGGGCGTACCAACTCCATGGTGTCGTAAATCGCCAGGCCAGAAGCGATGATACCGCCCGGGCAGTTAATGTAGAGGCTGATATCCTTGTCCGGGTCTTCCCGTTCCAGATAGAGAAGCTGGGCAACAATAACATTAGCCACCTGGTCATTAATAGGCATGCCCAGCATGACGATGCGTTCTCGCAGGAGAAGTGAGTAAATATCAAAGGCCCGTTCACCTCTGGTACCACTTTCGATCACCATAGGGATAACATTCATCGGATGAGTGTTCATTTTTCCTCCTTCTTTGTCCTTGGTGTTTTCTTAGTTTTCTTTTTATTCCGGGCGATATCGGTCAGTAGTTGTAAGGTCTTCCTGGTAGATAATGTTTGCCTGAGCGACTCACGAGTCTGTGGGGTATTCAGTGCGACCTTCAGTTTATCCTTATTCTCAGCGGCGTTTTTGGTCATCTCCTCAATCTCAGTATCTACCTCAGAGTCACTGATTTCAACATTTTCTTTCTCGGCGACCTGGCCCAGGACAAGTGACTGGGCAACTCTTTTTTCAGCCACTGGATGCATTTCTTCGTGCAACTGCTCTTCGGTCTTATTGATGCTACTGAGGTATTGCTCCAGGTTCCCACCCTGCATCTGGAAACGCCTTGACTGCTCATCAATGAGTCGGTGGATTTCCGATTCTACCAAAACGGGTGGATACTCCAGTTCGGTAAGGTCAACGACAGCGTCAACCACCAGGTCCTCAAAATCCCTCTTCACTCTTTCTTCTGCCCTGAGATTCATGTCAGTAGTGATTCGCTGGCGGAGTGCGTCTACAGTTTGGAACTCGGGGTCAACCTGCCCGGCAAACTCATCGGTTACCTCGGGGAGGTTTTCCTGCTTTATTTCGCTAACTTTTACTTTGAATAAAGCCTCTTTACCGGCTACCTCACTTCTGGGGTGGTCTTCAGGGAGCTGGAGTTTAAACTCCTTCTCTTCGTTTTTCCGAATACCGATTAACTGCTCAGCAAAGCCGGGGGCGGGGGTAGATGAATCTGGAACAACCTGATACTGGGCGCCTTTCTGGTTAATGAACGGCTCGTCTTCAACAGTGCTTTCAACGTCCAGGGTTACGAGGTCGCCAGCGTCCACCGCGCGCTCAACCGGTTCCCAGGTAGCATGCTGGTGGCGCAGTTGTTCGATTACGGCGTCAATATTCTCTTCGGTTACTTCCACAGGGTCAGGTGCAAGCTGAATGCTGTGGTAATCACCGAGTTTGATTACAGGTTTCAGCGGCACCACCGCCTTAAAGATTATCGGGTCAGTCTGCACTACTTCAATCTGCGGCTGGGCAAAGGCTTCAATTTCCTGCTCTTTTAGAGCCCGTTCGTAAGCCTGAGGCACGAGCTCATCTACAGTATCCGTGAGCAGGCTTTCCTGCCCGACATGGCGCTCCAGTACAACCCGCGGTGCTTTCCCTCTGCGGAAGCCGGGAACATTTACCTTCTTAACCATACGGTGATAGGAATTCTCCAGGGATTCCTCCATTTCAGCGGGTTCCATCTCAATGGTCAGGAAGGTCTGGCTGTTTTCTGTTTTCTCGTTGGTTACTTTCATTCTTCCTCTCGTAAGCGCAGATGTAGCTCGGCAAGTTGTTCTTCGGTAACCGGCGACGGGGCATCAAGGGTCAAGTCTATGGCGGCCTGATTCTTGGGGAAGGCGATAACTTCCCTGATGGTTTCTTCACCGGCAAGGAGCATGACGATACGGTCAATACCGGGAGCAATGCCGCCATGGGGCGGTGCGCCGTATTCAAAGGCTTCTAATATGGTGCCAAAACGCTGTGTAATTTCTTCGTCACTGTAGCCGAGGAGCTGGAATATCTTGGTCTGGAGGGGTCGGCTGTGAATACGAATACTACCACTGGCCAGTTCATAACCATTGCAGACAATATCATAGTGTCTGGAGAGTGCCTTTCCGGGGTCGGTGTCCAAGAGGGGTATATCCTCATCCCTGGGAGCAGTGAAGGGGTGGTGCATTGGTTCCCACAGTCCTTCCTTTTCACCTTTTTCGAACAGAGGGAAATCAGTAATAAAGGCGAAGGCAAGCATGTTGGGGTCAGCCAAACCGAGTCTATTCCCCATTTCACGGCGTAAACCGTCCAATACCCGGTTGATTATCTGCGGTTGACCGGCGACAATGAGGAGGAGGTCTCCCATTTTCGCCTGCAGACGGGTTGCTATTTGCCTAATCTGGTCGAGGGTAATGAACTTGGCGGCAACCGATTTGACCATGTCCTGGGTCAGGTTGTCCAAGTTGCCACTATCAGTCCCCAGCGAAAAGGTCAGCAAGCCGCCGGCACCATAACTCTGGGCGAGTTTATTCAACTCATTAAGCTGCTGTCGAGCATAATTGCCACAGCCGGGAGCGCAGATGCCCTTTACTTTGCCGCCTTCAGCAACGGCAGTACGGAAGAGGGAGAATTCGGTCTGGATGGCAATGTCAGACAGGTCGGCAATTTCCAGCCCGAAGCGGAGGTCAGTGTGGTCTGTGCCATAACGCTCCATAGATTCAGCGTAGGTAAGGCGAGGGAAGGGTTTGATTAGCTTCATTTCAGGTTTAATTTTCTCTACCATAGAGATGAAAAGCTCTTCTATGAGATTGAGGACATCATCTTCCTCAACGAAGCTCATTTCAAGGTCGAGCTGGGTATGCTCCGGCTGACGGTCAGCACGGGTGTCTTCGTCACGGAAGCACCTGGCTATCTGAAAGTACTTTTCCATGCCAGACACCATCAGTAGCTGTTTCAACTGCTGTGGGGACTGGGGAAGAGCATAGAACTTGCCGGGGTGGACACGACTGGGCACCAGATAATCGCGAGCCCCTTCGGGAGTGCTCTTGATGAGGATGGGGGTCTCTATTTCAATGAACCCCTTAGCATCGAGAAAATCGCGGATAAACTTGACGACGCGGTGGCGGAGATGCAGGTTCTGCTGCATTCTTGGCCGGCGGAGGTCAAGATAGCGGTACCTGAGACGAAGGCTCTCGTCCACTTCAGTCTCTTCATTAATATAGAAGGGGGGTGTTTTTGATGGATTGAGTATTTCCGTATTTTCAGCGATAACCTCAACTTCACCGGTGGGCAGTTTAGGGTTTTCGGTACCGGGGGGGCGGGAGGCGACTTCACCGGTAACCCTGACCACATATTCATTACGCATTTCACGGGCAATTTCGTGGCAGGGCTTAGATACCTGCGGGCTGAAGACCACCTGAACGACGCTATCTTTTTGCCGCAGGTCAATGAATATCAACTCCCCGTGGTCACGGCGGCGGTCAACCCAACCAGCGAGGGTTACCTTGTTACCGACGTGCTCTTTTCGGAGCTCTCCACAGCTATGGGTTCTGAGCAAACGATTCTCCCTAACCAAAAGTACAGGTTCTAAGATAAAGTATAACCTATGACAAGGGTGGGCTTCAACTGGCTTCAGAAACCAGAACTAGATGTACCTGCCCACTGATTCGGCGATTGGCCTGAGCTCTGCCATCAGTTTGGCGAAATTCTGCGGGGTGAGTGACTGGAGACCGTCCACCAGGGCTTCCTCCGGTTTGGGGTGAACTTCAATGAGCAGTCCATCAGCACCGGCAGCGACGGCGGCTTTAGCTATTGCCGGTACCAGTGAATAATGGCCGGCGGCGTGGGAGGGGTCGACAATTACCGGCAGGTGGCTGGATTTCTTGATGACCGGTATCGCAGAAATGTCCAGAGAAAAGCGGGTGCTATCCTCAAATGTCCTGATACCGCGCTCGCAGAGGATAACCTGCTCGTTGCCCTCTGCCAGGAGATAGTCGGCGGCGGTGAGCCACTCGGTAATAGTACAGGAGAAGCCACGCTTGAGGACGACGGGGCATTTGCTGCGGCCGATGTTAGTCAGCAAGGGGTAGTTCTGCATATTGCGGGAGCCAACCTGAAGGATGTTGGCGGATTTGGATACCAGAGCGACATCGTGAGGGTCAAGTACTTCGGTGATTACAGGTATACCGACGCGTTCCCTAGCCTGTGCCAGCAGTTCCAGGCCGACTTCTTCCAGACCCTGGAAGCTGAAGGGGGAAGTACGCGGTTTGAAGGCACCGCCGCGCAAGACACTGGCTCCGGCATCCTTCACTGCCTTTGCCGCCTCCATAAGTTGTTCTTCCTTCTCTACGGCACAGGGGCCAGCCATGACGATGACACGTTTGCCTCCAATCTCGATATCGTCGACGGAAACGATAGTGTCCTTTGGCTTGAATTCGCGGGAGGAGAGTTTATAAGGCTTCATAATCCGGGTTACGCTCTCTACACCAGTGAGCACGGCAAAGTGGTCGGTGGGCAACTGCCCGGTATTACTTCCCACTATGGCAACCACCGTTTTATCAGTGCCCACATTTAGCTGGACGTCCAGTCCCAGTGACTTAGCCCTCTGCACTACGGCGTCCACTTCCTTCGAGGTGGCACCAGTCCTCATTTCAACTATCATGATGTTTTATGCTATCTCCCTGCTTCTGATAATGATAATACACACACGGCCCTCAGTCGTCAAGGTTGTTGATTTATTCTCTGGGGCCGAGTTCCAAGCCGACACTGAATGCTTTGGCGATAACATCGCCGAGAGCCTGATAGTGCAATTCAGGGGCAGTAACATAGCTAAAGGGCTTGATTTTGGCAACATCCGGTTTGCCATCGGTGAGGCAGTCCTCCGAGATGTGGGTCTGATCAATACGGCCGATGACGAGTGAATGACTGCCTAAATTGAGAATGTGGGCGACGCTACATTCCAGATTGACGGGGCACTGTTCAATAAGCGGGGCATTTTCCAGCTTGCCGTAAAACACCTTGAATCCACACACTTCGTTTTTATCTACCTTAGCGCCGGAGGCAATTCCGCAGTAATCCGTTTCCTTTACCTGATCGGTTGAGGGAACATTTACAGAGAATGTCATGTTCTGTCTGATGCCCTGGTAGGTGTAGCGATGATGTTGCAGGGCTACGGAAATCATCGGGGGTGCGCTACCGGCAATGCCACCCCAGGCAACCGCCATGAAATTGGGCTTGCCGTCAACGTGCGCGCCGACCAAGAGTGCCGGCATGGGATAGATAAGCGTCTGGGGGCCGAGTAAGACTTTAGCCATAGGTTTTCCTCCTGTAATTATAAGTATCTGGTTCTGGATAAGATTGTAACGCTTTCTGCTACGGATGGCAAAGGAATAACAGGATACAGGGGTAAATTGCCCTTTTTACTGTCATGTAATAGAATTAGGGGACTGCTATTAGATAGTGCTACCAGACTGATTCAGGGAGAACAGGATGTATTATTTCGCTTATGCTTCTAACCTCAGTAAGGGGCAGATGTCAGAGCGTTGTCCCGACAACGAGCCTAAATTCAAAGCTGTGCTGCCGAATTACAAGCTAATCTTCGCCGGGTGGACGAGGAAGTGGCGTGGGGGGACCGCCAGCATCAAGCCGTTTCAGGGGGACAAGGTGAGCGGGGCGGTCTATGAGATTTCAGAGAGATGCCTGAGAATGCTGGATAGACATGAAGGCTGCCCGGCGGTCTATAATCACCTGAATGTGCAGGTGATTACGGAGGACGGTGAAGCGATAAAAGCGGTAACATATATCAAGCGAGAACAATCAGAAGAAACGCAACCTTCACGGGAGTACCTGGCGGTTATTCAACAGGGTTACCGGGACTGGGAGATTACTTAGGGCGGGGTGGATTCAAGAAGCAGCGCCACTGAAACCAGTGGCAAAGAACCGGGCTACTCTCCGTGCGACTTCCTCTTCAAATCCCATCCAAAAATGGTCAGCGCCGGGAACAACGTGATACCGGGTGGCATCCTTCATGTTTTGCTGGAACTTCTCAAAGCCGATGGTGGAGTCGGCGTCACCGATGATAATAAAAGCTGGTCCGGTGTATTCTTTTAGTTGTTGCCAAGCGGTATCCGACAATGCCGGGGACACCAATGCCAGAAGACTAATCCGCTGGTACTGAAGGGCGACGGGCAGAGCAACACCGCCGCCGAAGGAATACCCCGCCAGTCCAATTCTTTGCGGGTCGATAGCTGGTACAGACGAAACAAAATCCAGGGCAGCTTTGACATCTTCCTGCTCTCCTGTTCCGCCACCGAAATCGCCGCCACTTCTGCCGACTCCGCGGAAGTTGAAACGAAAGGCAGCGACCGATTGCCGGGACAGTTCCTCACAGACAGCAAGGACGATATTGTTGAACATATTGCCGCCATAGAGGGAGTGGGGGTGACAAACGACAACTGCCGGGAAGGATCCTTCTCCCTGAGGGAGATGCCATGCTCCTTCCAGGGTAATGTCGCCGCAGGGGAACCGGACACGGTTGGGACTCAGCTTTTTGCTCCTTCTTGAGGGGGTTGCTTTTTCTTCGCTGCCCGACGACGCTTCATATCGGCGATAACCTGTTTCTCGTATCCCTGGTCGCCGGGGGTGTAGAACTTTCTGCCCTTGAGGGAATCGGGGAGGTGCTGTTGCTCAACAACATGGTCGGGGTAGTTGTGAGCATATTTGTAGCCCTTACCGTAGCCTATCTTTTTCATCAGTGAAGTTACCGGATTACGCAGGTGTAAGGGCACCGGTCCATTGGAACCCTGCTTGATTTCCTGCTGAACTTGAGAATATGCCTGATAAAGGGAGTTGCTCTTGGGAGCGGTTGACAGGTAGACGGCGGCTTCGGCGAGAGCGAGGTTGCCTTCCGGCATACCGATAAAATGTACTGCCTGCTGAGCCGCCATGGTTACTACCAGCGCCTGGGGGTCAGCCATGCCGACATCTTCCGAGGCGAAGCGAACCAAGCGACGGGCGATATAGAGAGGGTCTTCCCCGGCTTCCAGCATCCTGCCCAGCCAGTAGAGAGCACCATCCGGGTCTGAGTCGCGCATTGATTTATGTAAAGCAGAAATGATGTCATAGTGCTGCTCCCCTGCTTTGTCGTAGAGCAGAGCCCGCCGCTGAACAGCGTCCTCAATGGTGGGTAGTGAGATGTGACGCTTGCCATCGGCATCAGGGGGTGTGGTTTGAGCAGCCAGTTCCAGCGCATTAAGGGCAATGCGGGCGTCATGATTTGACATGGTGATAAGGTGAAGCATAGCGTCATCATCAAACTCCACCGATAACTGCCCAAGACCATTGGAGGTGTCACTAAGGGCCCGATTGATAATGATGCGAATTTCGTCCTTGGTGAGAGGGTTCAGGGTGAGGACCTGAGAACGGGAGAGGAGGGGGGAGATAACCTCAAAGGAGGGGTTTTCGGTGGTGGCGCCGATGAGGGTAATGGTACCGTCCTCGACGAAGGGTAGAACGGTATCCTGCTGAGCCTTGTTAAAGCGATGAATCTCATCGATGAACAGGATGGTCTTCTGCTGGTAGAGACGGCGGCGTTCTTTAGCCTCCTCGATGATGCGGCGCAGGTCAGCGACGCCGGCGCTGACGGCACTTACCGAGCTAAAGTGAGAATCAGTGATGCTGGCGATAATGAAGGCGAGGGTGGTCTTGCCACTGCCCGGCGGACCCCAGAAGATAACTGAAGGTAGCTGACCGGATTCAATAGCCTTCCTGAGGACACGTCCCTGACCGACGAGGTGCTCCTGCCCGACGAAGTCGTCAAATCCGGAGGGTCTCATGCGGGCGGCGAGGGGTGCCTCCTTGTCTTTTTCCTGCTGGTATTTATGTTCGAACATGTCCATGGTGGGGCTTGTTTAGATTAGAATTAGCCTCCAAGAGTTCATCGTAGTGACCTTTATCCTCAATCTTGTGTCGCCTTTATATGCTGGATAACACTTCTTATATTCTTCTTCAATTCATCAGAACCCGGAATGTCGTTTTTGTAAGGATAGCATCTCATATGGCGGAAGTTGAATGGAATTGTGTCTGGATGTTGAGTTATCATCATAACGTTCTTGCCGACAGTGTGACAAATACCAAGTTCGTACATCACGTTGGGATTATTACTAGATGTTTCAGCAATAATTAAGCTTGCTTTATTGATATTTGCCCAAATATCTTCGATCACAGAAGTTGTAGAAAAAATGTCGTCTGATTTCAGACAACGAAATCCTTCCTGTTCGACCGTTGGCTTGATGAGATGGTCATAAATATCAGTGTAGGGCGGATTAAACTCCATCAAAACAAAACATAAGTCAGGCTCTACAAGATAATCTCTGCCTCGGTAAATGGGATTCACTCGCACAATCCGTTTCTTTCGTTCGATATCCTCTTCTGCCGGCTCAAATAGTGATTCTGCTACTTTGCCATGCGCTTCTTCTAGCTCATCTGCCTTTAGCGAAAGATATGAGAGAGGAAACGCAACACTTACTGGAGAAGTATGTTTATGCTCATTGTAGAGGTAGTCAGACAACTCCTTAGACTCACAAAGCGTTGGTTGGTCAACATTAATGTCAGTTTCGGTGGCGATTACTTGAGACAAAGGGAATTCAGCGCTGACTGGTCTTAGTAAATAGGTTGACCGTGAGAACGAGAAAATTACTACGTTTGTGCCTCGAAAAACGAGGATATCGTTCGTTCCAAGTAATTCAGCATCTTTTGTATTTAGGCCCTTATCATTCAATATATTAAGTAGTTTTATCACAACCCTCTCTAGGAAAGCTTGTGTGTCACCTTTGATTTCATTATCTTTGTGAGTGAGATAATCTGATAAAACCATATCTACTCCTTCCTATAAATGTACGATAGCAATAATGAATGACGAGTTCGCCTAACTTATTCTACCCTATAATTATATCATCAAGGGGGCGTTTGGGGACATGGTGGACGCTGTCCTCATCGCGCCAGTAGGTGGTATTACCGTCGGGGCCGACGGTCTCAATGACGACCTTCTCCTTGGGTTTGCCGAGGGCGATGGCGAGGAGTATCTCGTAGCGTTCGGGTATGTTGAGGTCTTTGCGGAGGTCGTCTCTCTTAATGGCGGCCAGCATACAGCCGCCGAAGCCTTTGTCAACGGCACCGAGGAGAATACTCTGGGCAGTGATGCCGTGGTCAACCATGAAGTTCTTGCTTATCTCGGTATCCCCGAGGACAACGATATAGGCGGAGGGGCGTTCACCTTCGGAGGGGCCGGGCCAGTCGGGAAGGGAGGCGGCCCAGGCAAGGTGCTTGAAAATCAGGGCGTTCTTTGCGGGGTCGCAGGAAAGGATGTACTTGAGGGGCTGGCGGTTGGCGGCGGATGCCGAACACCTGGCGAGGTCAACGAGTTCCCTGAGGGTTTCAGGGTCGATGGCAACCTCCTGGTGGAAGCGGCGGTAGCTCCTGTTCTTCAGTATCAAATCTTTAATCATAATAGTCTCCTTTCAAGATGTAGTATTATCGCATATTATGTAGACTGGATGCCACCTGATAATCAGCGTAGATGTAGAAGGGCGGCAGCAGGAGTCAGTTCCTGTGCCGCCCTGTATTTGCGAGGTCGGGAAGTCATGCAGGACTATTATTGCGAAACCGAGACCTCCGGTCCGAGCGTCTCTACCCGGATTTCCGGCTGGTAGTACGAGTAGGCCTGAGAAGTAACACCCTTCGCCTTGACCGGGTACATTGCCCTAACACTGAAGCTGAAGGATATACTATCGCCGGGGAACATATTCTCAATGTAGAAGATGACCTTCCGTCCGGCAACCTCGTAGCGCTTTATCTGCGCATTTTCCTCAACGACTTGCTCAACGGACGCTTCAACGGGGGCGAAGCCGGTGGGGACGGACACATCCAGAACGACCATTCCTGTCTCCATGGGCATGGGTGGGTTGAACGTCAACTCTACGGAGACTTCAACCAGGTCATTCACTTCTACCTCGGTGACGTCATATTCCACGTTGACACTCAGTATTTCTTCGCCGGGTTCCGCCTCAGGCAGGTTAAACCTGGTAACCACCTGACCGATTGCCTCGCCGTCTCCAGCAACAGTTAGCTCAATTTGCTGATTGATGGGTATCTCAATCACCTGAAGAACATCATAGTTTTGCTGGGTTATCTTTACCTGCCGGCTGAGTCCTTCGGCAGTGAGGGTTATGGTCAGGTCAACGTCAGCCCTGGTGCCGGATGAAAACTCGGTGAGTGCCTGCAAGGTAACCACCGTATCCTGAGTCGAGCCATAGCCACCGTAGGCATTTCTGCGTGATGTCAGCCACCTGGCGGCTCGGGAGGCATTGAAGGCATCGCCATGCTTGACCAGCGCCAGGGTGGCATAGGCGGTGGTCTCAATATCAGCGCTCTGGTTGCGAGGGGGGTAACTCTCCATTGGGACGGGCAGGATATCATCACCGCCGCCCCAGTGCAGTCCATCCTGGTCTTCCTGGGCGAGTGCCATCAGTTTTGCATAGGCTTCGTCACATTTGTCACTCCCGGCCAGCTCAAGGGCATAGGTGGTGATGGCAACGGTATAGGGGTCATCCATTTCGCTGAGTTCTCCCTCCAGATAAGCGATTGCTTTAGAGGAAGCGGTCTTTTCCCCGGCCTCCAGTAAGGCAATGGCGGTGAAGGCAGTCAGGGCATTCTTTCCAGTAATACCGCCCACCATTTCCTGGTGGTGGACAAAACCAATGGCATCAAAGGAGCCGTCCTGATTCTGACGGTCTGTTGTCCACGCCTCCGCTTCACTAAGCACGCTATCATCGATGTAGATGATGTCTTTTGCCTGAGAGAAGCATTTGAGGACAAAGGCGGTGAGCCAGAGGCTACCGATATCATCACTCTCACCGAAGGCGGAGAAACTGCCGTCGTTACGGCGGTAGGTGAGTTCTCTCTGGTAGCCGGTAATCATCAATAGCTCTGCCTTAGCCATTATTTCCGGTTTTAGCTGACCGCTTTCCTGCAGGTATTCAGTGATGTAAACATCTGGAGCAAACATCATCATGTTTTGCTCGCCGCAACCGAAGGGCATCTGGAGCAACTCTTCCAGACCTTCAATGGTCTGAGTGAGATAACTGGACGTCAGAGTGAGATATGCCCTGCCGGAATCGGCAATGGCATCGAACGGCACGAATGCCTGTATGGTCTTCGTATCTCCTGCGGAGAGGGTAAGGTTATCAACGAACTCTCTGGAAACACCCTCCGGGTCAATAATGATTGTCTTAATCACAGCGTCGGCGGCTTCCTGAGTGCGAACGGTTACCTTAACTTCATTGATACCGAGCTGGTTGGGCCTGATGACGAAGTCGGTGCCACCAATATCACTGGCCTCAATTTCTACCGTCTTTACAGAGCTATCGAGAAGGTCAAACCAGTCACCCTGTTCAATTTCCACCTGCACGGTCTGGGTCTGTTCCAGATAGTTGTAGACGGCAACACTGACCGGGAATTCCTCTCCTCTGATTGCGGCATAGGGCAGGTCAATCTTGAGAAAGAAGGGCTGGAATGCGGTAAGCTGATCTTCAGCTATGCCGAGTCCTTTTTCCTTGGAGATGGCGATAGCACGAAGCATCCAGGTAGTTATGGTGTCGGGGACTGTAACCGGAAGAGATGCTTTGCCGCTAGCGTCAGTAATTACCAGGTCCCAGAGCCAGGTCTCGGGGAAGTACTGTCTTACTCGTTGTACCTCGGCCAATCCGGCACCCTCATCAGCGACAGCCGATTCAGGTGCTGCGGCAGGTACAGCGACTTCCATTTCTGCTTCCTCTACTATCAATATTCCCCCACGGCCGAATTGTGCCGCTTTACCCCAAAAATCACCGCCCTGATAGTCTTTGCCCTCCGGGATATTGTTATTGCTGAGCACGATAACACCGGCGTCCTCAAATATATCCATAGCTCCCCTGGTGGTCATGGTGGGGTAGATTGAGACCTCGTGCAGTTCCACCTGCGGTGCCATATATAGCCTCTCCAACTCGGCGAAGACCTGCTGTAGATTTAGTCGGTTCTCAGCGAGGATGAAGACGGACTTATCGACGGCGGCGATACCAACTCTGGCTTCCCCTTCGGTCTCAATATCTATGCTGATTTCTTCACCGGGAGTGGCTTCCTGCTGGCTGAACTCGGCGGTTACCGAGTGCGGGTATGCCGCCTCAACTTTAAAGGGTATGTAGTCTGCGGCTACTTCGCTGCTGGGAAGGATTTGATAGACGAGGAGCCGGGAAGAAGGCGCCATCAGGGGGGTGGTCTTGAAAGAGATGGTACTGCTGGTGGTGTAATCGGTGAAGACCACTTTGTTACGAGAAACTACCTCGTAATAGAAATTAGTCGCCCGTCTGGTGGAATAGACCTTGAATTTGATGGTCTGTCCTATACCAGGGATGCCTTCACTGAGTTGCTCCACGTGGATAAAGTTGCTTGAGGGGGAATAGGAAGCCTCGATAATTTTTGAAGCGTCGGCATCAGTGTCTTCGGCACGGGCTTCTATTATCATGGCAACGGCTTTGGTGGGAGGGGTGATAGTTACCAGCGCCTTCCCGTTAGTAGTCTTAATCTGCTTCTCCTCTTTGACTTCCTCATCATACTCACTGTTGATGCAGGTTATCGTTGTCTGCACCGTTACATCAAGCGGGGTATTATCGGGGGCTTCGGTGACTATCAGAAAAGTGAAAGGCAGACCGGGCTTGAAAACAGAACTTTCAGGGATTATCTGGATATTAACCGGAGAATCGGAAACAGTGAGTAACCGGTTTGTTTTTTCCTCGTAACCGGTTGACTGTTCTTTGACGACGATGTCAAGCATGACATTACCCATGCCGCCGGCGGCGGGTACGCCAGCTACATAACCAACGGCGGGCAGAGTGAAGTCGGTCTCGGCATCAATTGGTTTTGAGAAGGTGGTATATACCTGCCATTCACCAACATAGCGGGAGGCAGTGATTTCAAGTTCACCTTTCACCGGCTTGCCAAAACTGTACTCCGCGGAAATTGTTCCCTGGATGGGTTCGTTAACCAGGAACCACTCCTTGGGGAGTTCCACCTTCACCTCATATTTGGGTAGCACATACTTCTCGACCCTGACGTCCAGCTGAGTCTTGCCCTTCTCGGTGGTGGTGTTTATCTTCCAGACTCCGAGGTTGGGTTCGGTGGAGATGGGCAGGTCAAGGTCTGCCATGCCGTACTCGTCAGTGTGCACTTCACTGCGGAAGATTTTTATTCCCCTGGCATCCAGAACCTCGACGGTAACCGGCTCACTTACCGGTCTAAGCTCAGCATCCAGAGAGAGCACTCTCATGCGGATAGTCTGACCGGGTTTGTAGATTGGTTTATCAGTCTCCAGAAAGACAAGAAAGCTCTTCTCTACCGTGATTGAGGCCTCGTCTTCAAAGCTGGTGCCGCTGACCTGAATCTGGTAGCTCCCCTCTTCAATTTCAGGGATATCGAGCTCGATAGTGCCCTTGCCGTCAATGTGTTGACTGACTGAAAGGATTTCTGTGCCTTCATTGGAGAAGGTTACGGTAACGTCATCCTGCGCCAGTCTGTCCCCGCTAAAAAGCGCCAGGGAAAGCGATTCCGTACTGCCGCTGTGAAAGACCCTGGGTATTATTGCCATATAGGTCTGGGCTACCTCACGGGGGCGGCAGGCGGGTAGAATGGAGACGACAAGCGCGATAGCGAGTATGATAGCCATTATTTTCAGCCTGTTTATTCTCATGATTTTCTCCTTGTATCTATAATATTTTCCCGTGATTTATATTGATTATAACGGAATTACGCCACAGAAGTTACCACACTGGTTTTCCGTGTTTAGTTATTTATACGATGTGGAGGGAAAAGTATCACAGGCTTCTTTCATATTCCGTCAAATACACGCTTGAGCTATTCCTGCATAAGCTCCGCCAGTCTTTATCCCCTGTCCCCAAGCCGCTATTAATATGAGTATTACTGTTGCACATCGCAAGTTCCATCAAGTAGAAAATTCGAGAAAAAGGAAGGAAGCAGGACAACCGTTATACCACAATTACTTTCTCCAGTTCACATTTCTCAGAACGGAAGTAGAACATACTTGACTATATGTAATGTATACTTTACACTATGTACTGTACAGAATACTCTAACAGCCAGGAAAATACTGAAAGGAAAGGGGGGACGAAATTATGGCACCACTACAAAAGCGCGCATTATACAGCCTCGTGATAGGAGTTGTTCTGGCGATTGCCCTCATTGTGGTTTTCATTGCTAAGGGTGATGTCACTACCTTTAATGAAGACCTGGGATTCAGATTGATTGTATATGCATTATGGGTTGGAGTGCCCCTAGCATATCTCATAGTCATGAATCTTACCCTCAGAAAACTAGGGCAGGTCGATGAACGGGACAGGTTGATAATGGAGCGGGCTCCACGGATCCAATTGTTAGCGGTAATATTTTCGCTGGTAGCCTGGGTCATAGTGCTTAGCGAAGTTTACTGGGACCGAGGGCAGGTACCGGTTGTTTTTCTAACTCTTATAATGATATCCACCCTAATCATAAGTACGATAGCTCAGTCCCTCGGTATCCTGATTGGTTACTGGAGAATGGGGCGTAATGGCTAAAGTAAAAAACCGTATCAGAAGGCTGCGTTTCGATAATGACGAGATGACGCAGGAGGAATTGGCCAACCAGGCCGGTTGTACGCGGCAGACAGTGATAGCACTTGAACAAGGGAAATATGTTCCGTCTATCGAGTTGGGCTTCAGGATTGCCGGGGCCTTCGGGGTATCGCTGGAAGAGGTCTTTCAGTACGAGGAAAGCAAATGATTGGAAGAGCGGCCTCGTTATCTGTTGCGGTGGTCAGCGGTATCTTTTCACTTCAAAGCGGTAGAGCTTCACCGGTTCGTCCGGAGCGATACCTGCTTTCTGGCGGCAGATATCAATTTGATGGTTAACACTGTCCACCCCCTCAAGGTCAGGAAGGAGCAGGCCACGTCGCCAGCCGGCTTCAACAATGACACCGTACTTCTTGGGGTCCAGCTGGTCTTTACCTTCAACGGGTTCAGGTTCAGTGAGAACGTCAATGCTGTAGTGGAGGTCGTTAAGTTCTTCCAGGGTGATGGGGAGGAAGCGGGGGTCAGCCGTGGCGGAGCTGATGGCATTGCGGATAATTTCCTGAGCCACATTTGCTTCGGCGGGTTCAAAAGTACCGATGCAACCTCGTAACCGGTCATGCTTATGGATAGAGACAAAGACTCCGGCCTTCTCCTTCATCTCAGGGGTGAGCTGTTCCGGCTGGGGGGTTTTTCCTTCTCTAACGTAGCTCTCAACTGTTTCTCTGGCCAGTCTCGTTAACGGAGACATCTGATTGCCTTTTATTATTATTCCGGCATAGCCGACGACGCTACTATAATCACCGGTAGTATCACCGCTCGTCTGGTACTTAACCAACTCGGCTCTTGTTGCCCCCAGCTCTTTAGCCGCTGAGATAAGAGCAGCCGCCGGAGCACCGGCACACATTGAGATATTAAGCTCCTCTCCCCGTCTTAATAGTTCGTCTTCATTCAGTTCCAGTATGGCTTCTATTGCCTGGCTATCCTTCTGCTGTGCTGATTCCTGCGGCTCGTAGTGAGTCATGTCACCCGAGGCGATAATCACCACCTCTTTGTTCAAGTTCTTAATACTTTCGGCAATTGCCTGCCCGATTTCCCGGTAGATGTCGGCGTTACCGTGGGCAAGGACTATGGGGACTATCCTGATATCTAGCTGGAAGTATTGCAGGAACGGGAGCTGGACTTCAACAGAGTGTTCGAATTGGTGAGCCAACTGGTCCTCTTCCAGGTGACCGGATGAGGAGAGAATCTGCTTGCCCAGTTCCGAGTCAATCTCCACTTCACCCAGCGGTGTTTTCCAGATGCCCTCGGTCATAATACTGAAGGGTTTACCCATCCCGGTATGACTGGGGCCGATAATGATAAAGGTATCCTTGAATTTAATTCTGGATATAGTGGCGGCGGCTACCGGTCCTGAGTAGGGATACCCGGCATGGGGTAAAAGTGCGCCGATGACGTCTTCTCTGGTGACTTTCTCATCAACCATTTTCTTAATCGTTGACTTAAGCAGTGAAGCTGACGCGGGATAGAATTGCCCGGCGACAACTGGCTCTCTAATCATCATGCCCACCTCGCTGGTGAAGCGTTCTGAAATTCAGTTCTGCGCCGCAGAACCGGCATTTTGAACCTTCCAGGCCGACTACCTTAGTCTGGTAGCCATACCTATCGACGACAATCTTACCACAAGAGTAGCAGACAGTGCTTTCGCTCTGGTGCCCGGGGACATTGCCAACATAAACGAACTTAAGACCGACTTTACGACCGATATTATAGGCACGCTCAAGTGTGGATACCGGGGTTGGGGGGAGGTTAGACAGGTGATAATGAGGGTGAAATCTGGTCACGTGCCACGGTGTCAGCTCGCCCAGCGTATTCTTTATCCACTGTGCAATATCCTCAAGTTGCCGGGCATCGTCATTCAGGGTAGGAACAACGTTAGTAATCACCTCCACGTGCATATTCCATCTGGTCTTAGCCCGTTCAGCCACCTCCAGGATACCCCGCCAGCGGGTTACCCTAGCCAGTTTACGATAAACAACATCAGCGAAGCCCTTAACATCAACACGCCAGGCATCCAGATAGGGTCCGATGATATCCAATGCTTCGGGGCTCAGGTAGCCGTTGGTTACATAGACGGTATAGAGGTTATTCTCTTTAGCCAGCTTTGCGGAGTCAAGAGTATATTCAAAGCAGACGCTAGGCTCATTATACGTCCAGGCAATACCCTGACATTGATTGCGCCTAGTCAGCTCTATGGCCGTTTGAGGTGACACTTCCCGAGAGCCAAGCTGCGACTGCGGAATGTCGACACAGGAAATCTCCCAGTTCTGGCAGTCCTGACAGTGAAAGTTGCATCCCCAGCCACCCAATGAGAAAGCCTGAGTACCCGGGTGGAAGTGAAACAGCGGTTTCTTTTCAATAGGATCGGCAGCCATCGAGGATACCTGGGCATAGTTCATACTGTAGAGGGCGCCATCGTTATTCTGGTACATCCGGCAGACACCAGACTTACCCAGAGCTATGGTGCAGCGCCACTGACAGACCTGGCAGCGAACCCTAGAGTCAGGTAGTTTTTCGTAGAGAATTGACTCACGCATTACCTGCCCTCCTATACCCCATAATTATATCACTCAGTAATGGCCAATAATACCCCCAATAAGTCGGGGCATTGACAAATCGACTCCAGAGTGGTAGTATAAGCAATGATTAATTAGCCACCAACCAGACAGGTGGTGAGCTCTTCGAAAACAGAATCATTAACAAGTGGGTCGCTTGGATCGGACACGACCGAGACGGCAAAGTGATAAAAGTCATTCAATGCCCTCTCTGATAGTGTCGGAGAGGGTATTTTACTGTAGAGCTAACTTGAAGTGAGGGTGAAAATGATGAAGGTAGGATTCGTGGGAGCCGGAACTGTAGGCACTGCGCTAGCTGTCAGATTAAGCCAAGGAGGCTACCAGGTAGTAGCCGTATCCAGTCGGAGCCATAGCTCATCGGAAAAGCTGGCGGAGTCCGTCCCCGATTGCCGTGCGGTAGAAAACAACCAGGCTGTGGCGGACACTGCTGAACTTGTCTTCATCACCACTCCCGATGACGCCATCGGACCGGTAACCGCCGGAATACAGTGGCACGCGGGGCAAGATGTAGTCCATTGCAGTGGTGCTGATTCAACGGCCACCCTGGAACCAGCCAGAAAACTGGGTGCCAACGTGGGCGCTTTTCATCCCTTACAGACATTCGCCAGCGTTAAAGAAGCCGTAGAAAATATCGCGGGCTCAACCTTTGCGGTGGAGGCCGAGGAGCCTTTATTGAGCACACTTAAGGACATGGCCACCACTCTTGACGGTAACTGGATAGAGCTAAAGGCGAGTGACAAAGTTATCTATCATGCGGCGGCGGTGATTGCCTGTAACTACCTGGTAGCCCTAGTGAAACTAGCCACCGACCTGTGGCAAACCTTTGATGTGCCACCGGAGCAGGCTACGAAGGCACTACTGCCACTGCTGCGGGGGACGATTAATAACATTGATAACATCGGTATACCGCAATGCCTTACCGGGCCAATTGCGCGTGGTGATATCGGAACAATCACAAAGCACATCACCGCCTTACAGGAAGCAGCTCCTGCGGTGCTCTCTACCTATTGCGAGCTTGGGCGTCAGGCAATCCCGATTGCTATAGCCAAGGGCAAGATAAACCAGCAGCAGGCAGATGAGCTACAGGCAATACTAAAGTGCGATTCTTCGTGAGAAGCGAAAAGAAAGATAAGAGAGGAGGAACCGAAACGAAACACAAAGGAGTACTAAAATTCATCTTGTTACTGACCGTATGCCTGATACTGGCGGGGTGCACGGGAACACCGACACCACCCGTTGACACAGCGAAAAACGCAGCGAAGCTAATTGAGGAGGACCTGACGCTTGACGAGGTCTATGCGCTGATGACCACCCGCCTTAAAGAAACGACGACACTGTACCCGGCACTCGGTATTGAACAGCAGGCTGACGGGAACTGGCAATTCAGATCTGCGAAGGACGGATTGCCCGAAGACGCGGATGTACCATTCCACGCCCTGATTTTTATCCCCGCCCGAAGCGGTGGCAAATACTACATGGTATTCTTCGAAGATGGTTCTGTAATAGGAGACGACTGGTTTAGCTATTCGCGAGCCGCGCTTATTAAGCTGACACTTGGAGGTACTCTAATTGCAGAGTAGCTAAGAGCCATAGAAAAAGAACGTTAATGCATTTCTAAGGAGGTGACAAATGCGCACAACGGTAAACGATATAAGGGAGATAAAAGAGAAGGGCGAGAAAATCACGATGCTCACCGCCTACGATTACTCCACAGCAAAAATAGTTGACGAGGTAGGAGTGCCACTTATTCTGGTGGGAGACAGCCTGGGTATGGTAATGCTGGGCTATGAATCAACTATTCCGGTGACGATAGAAGAGATGCTGCATCACACTAAAGCCGTAGTGAGGGGCACGGAACAGTCACTGATAGTTGGCGACATGCCATTTATGACCTACCACATCAGTGTTGAGGATGCGCTCAGGAATGCCGCCCGTTTTATTCAGGAAGCCGGCGCACAGGCAATTAAGCTTGAGGGTGGGGTAACGGTAGCTGAAAAAGTGAAGCGGGTGGTGGAGTGTGGCATTCCGGTGATGGGACACATCGGTCTTACTCCACAGTCGATTCACCAGTTTGGTGGTCACAAGGTACAGGGCAAAAGTCCGGAAGCAGCAATAAAAATCTTTGAAGATGCCAAAGCGCTGGAAGAGGCCGGTGTTTTCGCTATCGTCCTGGAGACAGTGCCGGCGCCACTGGCAAGTCTGATAACGGAGAAGGTGAGTGTTCCGACCATCGGTATCGGGGCTGGTGCTGGCTGTGATGGTCAGGTCCAGGTTATCAACGATCTTCTGGGCTCATTTACCGACTTTGTTCCCAGACACGCCAAGCAGTACGCCAAGCTGGCTGATATTATGCGCAACGCTATTAGCGAATACCACGAGGAGGTAAAAGCAGGCAGCTTCCCCACCAAGAAGCAAAGTACCTCCATGGACGAAAGCTTACTGGCCGAACTGAAGGCAAGGTAGGTAGGAAAGTGACCACAGCCCAACACAATTCAGTGGGCTTTCGCTACCAAACTAACGACTCTACCATCAAGACTGATGGAAAAGGAGGACTTTTCTAAATGCTTAGTCCTCGTAAGATAGACAATGAGGCTGACAAAGATACGTTACTGGAATTTCACTGTCGCATCAATTATGAAAGTGAAACTCCGTGGGCCAGGATAGTGCCGTTTGAGCAGTACCGGGAGAAATGGCTAAGTAGTTCGCAAACAAAAACATTCCTCGGGGACCTGGCTGAGTCAATGGCAGATGAGAGAACTATCGCCGAGATCTGGGAGGATGGCCAAGTTGTTGTCGGGTATCTATGGGTGACATTTTCCAGCGTGGGTGACTATAATCTCACCATAGCGGAGGTGAGAGACATAGCAGTTGTTGACGAATATCAGCGGCGCGGCATAGGACGAACAATACTAGAACACGCTGAGCAACTGGCACGTGATAGACG
>SDBS01000140.1_pt1 | contig 58045 bp, 49 predicted proteins | sample 2277091 | NCBI WGS metagenome assembly SDBS01 (sample SAMN10404972, study PRJNA504765) | marine sediment metagenome | isolation source: marine sediment core GS10_PC15, 163 cmbsf | place: Arctic Ocean: Southern Knipovich Ridge | collected 2010 | reverse complement strand
CGAGGTCCACGTCATCCCGGCCTTCGCCTCCTACGCCCTCTTCGTCGCCGCCTTCGCGTACGAATTCGAGTTCCTGGTGACCGGGGCCCGGCGCGAACGCCTCGACTTCTTCTCGCGCAAGCTTATCCTCTTCAGCTTTCCGCTGCTGTCTTTCGGCGTGTTCTCCGGCGCCGGCTGGGCCGAGGAGGCGTGGGGGACGTACTGGTCATGGGACCCGAAGGAGACGGCGTCGCTGGTGACGTGGTGCGTCTACCTGGCGTACATCCACGCGTCGCGGAGCCCGCGCTTCGCCCGCGTCCCGTCGCGGGTGCTGAACATCATCGGCTTCGTCTCGATGATGTTCACGTTCCTGGGCTTCAACGTCGTCGCGAAGCTCCTGGGCCTCCCCACCGCGCACGCGTATACGTAAAAGGTAAATTGGTTAAGCGACTATGGCTGCTCGTGTATTAAACGGTATTTGGAAACTCTTCACCTCCCTCGAGCTCGGCGTGATCCTCGTGGTCATCCTGACCGCGTTCATGGTCGTGGGGGCGCTCTTGCCGCAGGGGATGGACGACGAGTTCTACCTCAAGGCCTGGGACGAGGGGACGTACCATACCCTCCGCGACCTGGGCTTCCTCGACATCTTCCACCGGCCCCTTTTCCTCATCCCCGCGGTCCTCTTGGGCCTTAACCTCGTTTGCTGCTCGATAGATATACTCCGGAATTTTTTACCGAAGGCCATAACGGCGCGCTACGTCGTCTCGGCGCTCTACCATCTCGCGTTGGTGGGGATGTTCGTCGGCTTCGTCGCCACGTACCTCTTCTCGTACGGCGGCGAGCTGATTATAAAGCCGGGCGAATCGGTCCACGTCCCGCTGAAGAAGGGCGAGACGGCGTGGGCGAAGCTCGCGCCGCGCCTCGGCCTTGCGGCGCCGGTCAACGAGGATACGCCCTACGAGCTGCATCTCAAGAGCTTCGAGACGACGTACGTCGAGAAGGACGGCCGGATATTCATTAAGGATTGGATAAGCGACCTTGAGGTCGTCGACGGCGGCGCCGTCGTGGCGGCCAAGCGCATAGAGGTCAACGACCCGCTGGTTTACGGCGGCATGAAGTATTACCAGGCGTTCTTCGACCAGAAGATGAAGTTCGACGTGGACGGCGAGGAACGGGAGCTAGTCCTGGGCGAGCCGCTCGCGGTCGGCGACGAGATGTTGATGGTTTCCACCGTCAAGAGCGGGACGCTGCTCGGCGACGACGGCCCGACGCCGCTGGGGCCTTACGTAGAGCTCAAGGAGATGCCCAAGGACAAGTGGCACCGCGTTACTAAGGACGTCCGGCCCGGGAGGCGGCTCGACCGCGGTAAACCGGTCGACGTCGGCACCCGCCGCGTCACGTTCGTCTCGTTCGAAGAGTCGAGCGGCCTTACCTACAAACGCGACCCGGCGGTGAAATTCTTATGGGTGTTATGGATCGCCTTTACGGCCTTAATCGCCGTGCGGATATACATTCAGGAGTCGGTGCTTACGTGGCTCCGAAAGGAGGGTTAAGTAAGCGGCGGCCCGCGACGCGGGCTTTTTTTTCGATAAAACCTTGCATATTAGGGCCTAAAGGTATATTATATAAGGGGTTAGCTTATATGCCGTTGGAGGACCTGGTTGGCTCGGAAAAGGAAAATTGACGAGAAGATAGAGGCCCGCATAAAGGAGCTCGAGGACGAGCTGCTATCGTTGAAGGCGGACTACGTCGGCACCGCCATCGACGAGCTGCGCCGGCCCAAGGGCCCGTTCGCGGTCATTACTTTCCAAGTCGGCGGGAAAACTTTCGCGCTGCCGCTTTGGTCGGTGAGGAGTATTTCGCGTGCCGTGGCGATTGCCGATAAGGGCGAGCTCGGCCCCGGCTTTACCGGCGTCATAACTTACCACGGCGAGCTGGTTCCGGTTTTGGACGGGGCGGCGTTGGGGGTCGAAGGCCGCGAGATGGACGTGGGCGACCACGTCATCTACTTCACCGCCGGCGGCCGTCGCGTAGCGCTCGTCGTCTCGGCGGTGCTCGACGTCGAGACCTTCGATAGCGAGAAGATCGTCTCGGCGGGCGACGCCGGGTTGCCGCGCCGGCCCTTCCTCGGCGTCTACGAGGAGGACGGCGGCCTTACGCGCATCCTCGAGCCCTCCGCCCTGCTCCCCTACGTCACCGCGAAGGCCGGTACAGAAGATAGCGAAACCGTACCGGAAGTGACGCCGGAGCCCGAGGGCGACGAATCCGCGGAATGAGTAAAGCGTTCGAATTAGGCGAGAGGGAATTCCAAACGCTGAGCGGCCTCCTTCGGGACCGCTTCGGCCTCGATTACGCGCCCCGGAAAAAAGTGGAGCTCGAGAAGGCGTGCGCTTCGGTGAGCGGCGGCCTCGACGCCGCCGAGTTCTGCCGCGAAGCGGGTTCGCCTTCGGGGAAAGGGTTGCTCCAAAAGGTGATTAACCGGCTGACGGTGGGCGAGACGTATTTTTTCCGAATCCAGCCCCACTTCGACGCCCTCAAGAGCGTTATCCTGCCGGGTATATTTAAGAAGCGCGCTGGGGAGAAGCGTTTGCGAATATGGAGCGCGGGCTGCGCCACCGGAGAAGAGCCGTACTCCGTCGCGATGCTTATTTTAGAGACGTTGCCGGACCCGGGGGATTGGGAAATCGAGTTCCTCGCTACCGACATCAATACCGATTTTCTCTCGTCGGCGCTTCGGGGTCGTTACCGCGAGTGGTCGTTCCGCAAAGTGGACGATTATTGGCGGAAGAAGTATTTCGAGCGGGCCGGCGGCGAGTGGCAAGTTGCGGCCGACGTCCGGGCGATGGTGAAGTTCGTACGCGCCAACCTCGTCGACGAGCGAGACAACGTAGTAGCCGTAGGGCCGGGGCCTTTCGACCTTATTCTTTGCCGCAACGTGTTTATTTATTTTGGCGACGAGGGCATCGAACGGGCGTCGGCGTTATTCCGCCGGTACCTGGCGCCCGGCGGCTGGTTCGTCGGCGGCCACGCCGAGCCTTTCGTTTACGACGACGGTTTCGAAGCGGTGAATTTTCCGGGGGCGTTCGTCTACCGCAAGTTGACGGCGGAAGATATCGGGGCCGCCAAGAAGCGGCGCCTTCCGGCGGAACGGCCGCGTAAGGCCGTACGCGTGCGACCGGCAGCGGCCGGGCTCGAACGGGCCGACCGCCTGGTAGCCGCAGGGAAGGACTCGGGGGCGCTGGAACAACTCACCGAGCTCGTCGCGGCGCGCGAGGACGCCGAGTTGTATTGGCGTATGGGGCGCGTCCTCGGGAACCTGGGCCGGTACGAGGAGGGGCTCGAGTGGTGTCGCCGGGGCGCGGCGCTCGATAAAACGAACCCGAACTGCTACTACATAGCGGCTCTCATTCAGGAGGAGATGGGTAAAAACGAGGAGGCGTTCGAAAATCTCCGCCGCTCGCTGTACGTAGAGAAAAGTTTCGTCCTGGGGCACTTTTCAATGGCGAGTTACCATCGCTGGCGGCGGGACGAGGGACGCGCGGCGCGGTCGTACCGTAACGTGCTCAAGTTGCTCGACGGTCGCGGGGAAGACGAGGAGATATCGGGCGACGGGTTAACCGTCGGACGTTTGCGGGAAATAGTGAATCAAATCTTATAATCCGGCCGATATGAAAGAGGAGAAGTTCAAACTACCGGAGCCCGAGGGGCAATCGCGTCAGGAACAGGTCGATTGGTCGACGCTCTTCGACGCCATGACCGATATGGTGGAAGATGAGAAGGTGGCCGACGTGTTATCGATCCGCGCCCGCGCCCTCGCCGAGGCCGAAGAAGACGTTACCGCGGAAGCCGGCGACGTTTACACCTTGTTCTCGCTGGGTTCGGAGCGGTACGCTTTGTCGGCGGCCGCGGCGCGGGAAGTCCTCGAGCTGCCGACTATAATGCCCGTACCGAAGGCGCCCGACGCGATCGCGGGTTTGTTTCACCGCCGCGGCGGCATATACGTAGCGCTGGACACGAAGAGACTTCTGGGGCTCGGAGAGGATGGTCGATACGGCAACGCCGTCGTGCTCACCGGCGAGCCGGCGCGCGTGGCCTTGCTCGTAGACGACGTGGAGGCGGCGCGAACCATACCGCCGGCCGATATATGCCCGGGCGACGTCGGCAGCCGCGTCATTGCCGGCATTACGCCCGGCCGTTATATCGTATTGGACGTCGAGGAGCTTCGGGCCGCGATCAGGGGGACCGTGGGTACCGAACCAAGGGGTATTTAGTAGTGGCGCTTAAAGGAAAACTAGAAGACATGCCGGTCGTGGACGTGTTGCAATTCATCTACGCCAGCCGGCGCAGCGGCACCCTTCACCTCGAGAGTCGGGACAGGCGGGGGTTCGTCGTTTTCCGCGACGGCAACATCGCCCAGGCGTCGACCAACGCCGCCGAAAACAACCTCGGCAACATTCTCCTCGCCCGAGGGCTTATCGAGGAAGGCGATTTGGCCCGGGCCGTCGAGGCCCAGCGCTCGGAGTATAACGACGTGCCGCTGGGGCGGGTCCTGGTAAAGACGGGCCTTTTGAGCGAGGAAGATGCAAAGGCCGCCGTCGAGGAACAAATCGAGGGGGCCATACGCGACTTCGTCCTCTGGCTCGACGGCGATTTCGTCTTCGAGTTGGGGACGGCCGCCGAGCCGGCGGACGATATAGCCGTACCGGTCGAGGGGATCCTGCCGGGTGTTAACGTCGATACCCAACATCTCCTCTTGGAATGTATAAGGATTTTCGACGAGCGCGATAGGGTATCCGCGGAGGCCGCCGAGGGGGTCGCCTCCGAAAGGGGAGAAGAAGTTACGCCGCCCGAAGAGGTGGAAGCGCCGGCGCCGCTCGCGCATACCCTTTATCTGTTCTCGGACAACGAGCCCCTTTACGCGCTGCTCGCTTCGGTTGCCGCGAAGAAGAAGGTTGAGTGCCGCGCGTTCCAATCGTTCGCCGCGTTGACGTTGGCCGTAGAGGGAACGATGCTCGCCGATCGCTTGCCGGTCGTCGTCCTCGACGTCGACTTCAGCGCCGGCGACCAGCGGCAAGATCGTACGCGGCGAGCCGCGGCGTTGATGGCCAAGTTGAAAAGCGCCGCGAGCGCGATGGAAGTGATTTGCGTCTCGACGCGCGCCGGGTACGCGCTCCGCGTCGCTCTTCTCGAGCGCCACGCCCGCGCCATCGTCGGTATGCCGTCGAAGATCCTTTTAAAAGAGTCGCCGCCCGGGGTCGAGGCTAGGAATTTTCTCCGCGAGCTGTGGACCGTCGTCGTCGAGGCGTTCCGCAACTACGAGAACGTCTACGTGAGGAGGAAGTGGCGGGAGCGGATCAGCTCCCTCGAGGCCTATCTGTTGAAGCTCAAGAGGTTCGTCCGCGAAGCCCAGAAGTCGAGCTTCACGTTTATGGTTTCGCTCGACCTATTAAACCTCATCTCCGAAAGCTACGAGCGGGCGCTGTTATTCGTCGTGAGGGAAGGCGTAGCGGGCGGAATCGGCGGCTTCGGCGACGCCGCCGACGGTACGCCCCTCGGAATAATGGCCAAGAACGTCGAGGTCCCCCTCGACGAGCCTTCCGTCTTCCGGACGGTCGCGGACCGGAAGACGACGTACCGCGGCAAGCCGGACCCGGGCCAACCGGTCCACCGTCGCCTTTTCGAGCGGATAGGGAAGCCCAAGAGCGGCGAGGCGGTAGTGGTTCCGCTGCTGTCCGGCGGCCAAACGCTCGCCATGATATATTGCGACAACGGCGCCTCCGACGCGCCGCTCGTCTACGACGAGTTGTTGGACCTACTCTCCAATCAAACGAACATATTGTACGAGCGAATGTTGGCGGAGACGTTACCCCAGGCCGGCGGCGATTAAAACCCCGGCCTCGAGCCGCTTGCGGTCGCTCGGAAAATTTAGTATAATTACCGCGTTAAACGAAAGACCCGGAAAAATGGTCGAAAGGTTGAAAGCGCGAATTACGCGGGAGGTCCCTGCTATGTATAGATTACTAGGAATTGCCGTTTTGATAATTACCGTCGCTTTCGCGGCCGGGTGCCGGCGAACCGGCGGCGGTCCGGCTTATTACGGCGGCGGCGAGGAAGAGAACGTCGTCGAAGGGTCCGTCGTCGTGGGCGAGATCGTCCCGGCGGATAAGGACGTCGGCGAGGAGATAGACGAGTTCGCCGGCGGCGGCGAGTTCTCAACCGCTGTACCCGCTGAGACTGAGGCCGCGGAGACGCCCGCCGGCGTCGCCGCTCCCTATACCGGCGGCGTAATAGACGGTTACCGGGTCCAGGTTATCGCGAGCTCGTACCAGGATAACGCCAACGGCGTCGCGGACCAGGTCCGTACGGCCTACCCGGGCACCGGCGTCTACGTCGAGCACATCCAGGGGTTGTACAAGGTCCGCGTGGGCGACTACGGCGACCGCGCCGCGGCGGAGGCCATGCGCGACCGCCTGCGCAACGCCGGCTATCCCGACGCCTGGATCGTCAAGGAAGCGGTGAACCAGTAACGGCTAAGTCTTCCGGAAATAAGAAACCCGCTCGAAAGGGCGGGTTTTTACGTCGTCAACGCCAAGGTTTTAGGAGGCGCGGTATGGATATCAAGATCAAGTATTGACACGCGTCAGGCCAGGGGCCCCGCGCCGCCGGCCTGGCGGCCGCGATCAAAGAAGAGCTCGGCCTGGAGGTTGAATTGGTAGAGGGGAGCGGCGGCGCCTTCGACGTAGAGGTCGACGGCGACGTCGTGTTCTCGAAGGCCGAGGCGGGCCGCTTCCCGGAGGTAGGGGAGGTCTTCGGAAAGATTAAAGAACGGCTCCAGCCGTAGCCTTAAGTAACGAATGTAAAACCCGGCTCCTTTCGGGGCCGGTTTTTTCTTGGAGGCGGCGGGGATCGAACCCACGTCCGGGGTATTATACGATAAGGGTTATTTAAATAAAATATGGTTCTCATTAAAATATATATTTAAGTTGTGGGTTTCTGGGATAGATATTACAATTTGCCCAACTGGTTTTCTGTAATCCGCGTAATTAGATATTAGGGGTGCAATAATGAAGGGTTTCCCAAACCAAATAGCGAATCTACCAAAGTTAACTGCTGCTTTTAAATTATTCGTTGAACTATTGAATACAGGCCAAAACCCCAGAGATGATGAGGTTTATGGCGAAGTGCTATTAAGAGCTGGGTTATTGCGTACAGGACACACACCCATACCGTTGGAAGAATATCTGGAATTGCAAAGGAGGAAAACGCCTTCAAACCGGTCGTATTGTACAACGGCGCGGGGATTAAGAGAACTCTTCCGAATTTTAGGTTTAATCGATGATGCTCAGGAATCGATAACGGTTACGCCTAAAGGTGAAAAGGTTAACGCGATAGAAGAAGCAGACTTAACGGAAACGGATTTTGAATTATGGCGGGTTATTATTAGGGATATGGTCCACGACGGGGGTGATGGAGAATATTCGCATCCATTTTTAGTGTTACTTAGGTTAATTGCTAGAAAGCCCGGGATAACTCGCGCGAAGTGCGCTTTAGCGTTAGAAGCTAGAAACGATACCGAGGAAGAACTCGGCAGAATAGAAGCCCTTGCTGACCTAGAAGAAACGGAAATTGTGGCACAGATAGGGATTACCCGTACTAACTGGGATAATGCAAAAAAGATATTGCCGAGTTTAGCGGAACAATTAGGCGACGTAAATAAAGTAGGGCAAAGTTATTATTTGGCTGATGCGCCGGGTGTTAGCGCACGGTCGTCTGCAGCAGACCGCGAACATGGTAGAAAAAACGGCGTACGGGCTCCGCGGAGTTCCCGGGAAGTTACCGCAAATAATATAGCCGCGGGAGCTCTTTCTCAGGATTCAGACGAGATAGATGATACGGATGTAACTACTGGGACCGACGCCGAAACGTTAAAGGTGCGAAGGGCAAAATTACGGGAAAGGTTAAACAGACATAACAATATTGTGCGTAGAGTGGCTAGAGAATTAGAGAGAGAAGGTGCTAGATTATATGAAGACCCGTTCGATTGTTTAGCATGCTTTGAGGAAGGAGGTTTATTAATAGAAGTTAAAACTTTAGATGGCACGAAAGCTGATGAAATAATCCGGGTTAGGGAAGCACTCGCACAATTATTATATTACGAAGCGTTTGTTATAGAACCTCTTAGTGGCGGTAGACGCGTTTTAAAAGTCGCTTGTTTCGAAGAGATGATTTCCGAACAACATATCGAATGGTTAAGGGGAAACAATATATCGGTAATTTGGTGCGCAGATGATCGTTTCGATTCTGACGAAACGTCAAGGCGGGCTTTAGAGGGGCATTTCGGTTTCTGATAAAAGAATCTGCGCGATACGGGTTTCGGCGATTTCCACGTATTGCGGATTTAATTCGGCCCCTAAATATTTACGGCCTAATTCTACGGCTGCTACGCATTCTGTGCCGGACCCGACGAAAGGTACAAGGACTAAATCGTCGGGGTTTGAAAAATGGTTAATGATCCTTCGGGTTAAGGATAAAGGTTTTTGAGTAGGGTGATTAACTCTTTCTTCTGCGAATCTCTTACCCGCTAGAGTAGGGAAACGCCAAACGTCGCCTCCAAGGCGGCCGTCCGGGTGGGGTACCCAAACTTTTCCATTCTTTGTGATTTTATGTTTCAGTCGCTGCGTGCTTTTATAAGGCTCCCTAATAGGGTGGAAAGTAGAATCCGCAGACTTAGCGAACCAGAGGATGGGTTCGTAATGGCAAGCGGGGCCGTTCCGGTATTTCGACCAGCTGTTTTCGTAAAACCATATTATTTGTCGGCGGTATATCAAACCTAGTTCGTATAAGAAGCATTGTAGGAAGCACACGTTATGATGGATCGCATAGATGAATATATTTCCTTTATAGTTTAAAGTCCTGACTGCTTCCCGTATCCATTCCTTCGACCATTCTAACCACTGCTCTCGGTTTTCATATTTCGTTTCTATACCGAAATCTTTACCGAGATTATAGGGAGGGTCCGCGATAATAAGGTCGGCACATTCATCGTTCAGAGTCCGCATGAAGTCGACGGTGTCCCCTTTATGAATATAGTTTGTTTTAATCATTTGTCCTAAATACCAAAATGTATTGGTGGTGGATATTCGGTACGTAGGCGTAGGGGTATCCGTACGGGAAAATTCTCTTGTGCCGCTGATGTAAAATAATAACTCCTTTCAAACAGAAATTCCGTTCTTCCAAGCGGTTCGCTAAATCCGCGTGTAACATATAATACTTCGACTTATCTCTGAAGTCGCTAACTACCACGCACATATGACCTTTCTCTGTTAAAGGTTTATGACAAAGTGCTAATATATCGATTAATTTATCTAGGAAACTTGAATAGCTTTCAATGTTTCCTAGGTCGTCGGGATGTTCGCTATATTTCGAATCCAGACCGTTATTTATTCTCTCTTGTTTCGCTTTATGGTCTTCTTTATGTAATATATTCCAGTAGGGCGGACTTGTTACCACCAATTCGACGCTATTTTCATCTAGTGTAGTTATTAATTTCGCGGCGTCGCCTTTTAAAATAGTTTGGTCGAGGCATATATCTTCCGCTTCTTCTATTTCTACTTTTAATCGTTTTTTTGCTAGCTTTACGTATTTTGGGTTCAGTTCGATTCCTATCCCTCGCCTACCTTCCAATGCCGCGGCCTTAAGTGTTGAACCCACGCCGACAAATGGGTCCAACACTGTCTGACCTCTTTTCGTGAAAAAACGTATCAACCTTGCTACGTCTTGATAAGAAAACGTTGCCGGGTGTTCCCTCTCTATTTGCGCGTTTTTATGGTTTTTACCTAACCCTTTTTGTGTCCAGACCGATACTGTTTCCACTACCCATTCTTTAGCCGTAAGGTCGTTTAATTTATTTACAGGTTTTTTGTTTCGAGGGTCCTTTTTCTCCGGGTTACCCTTAGAAACCACCTTCTTCTTTTTCGGCGTCGGTTTCACTTCGCTTTTATTATAATTGAAGTTTCCGGCATTTTCAACTCCGACTTTATTAAATAATATTCTAATCCGAGGGAGATACCTAAAACCCGGCTCCTTTCGGGGCCGGTTTTTTCTTGGCGGCGGCCCGAATCGAACCCGCGTCGGCGCGTTCGGAAGTAGCGCCCAATAATTCCTCGTCGTTAATTCCTCGGGAAATAACTTGACTCGACGTTTAGCTTGGTGTATAAGACGAAGATGCTTATAAACGGGCGACGGCGCCGTCGGATGTTCAGTCGGCGGTCCTTCGCCGCAAACGGGGACGACGTAATGGACGATAAAAAAGGAGAGGCATTCCGCCAGCGCGATTCCGCCGCCGCGGCCTCCTCCGAAGAATGTTGCCCGCCCGCCGGCGTCGACGCCGATTGTTGCGGGCCCAAACGAAGATCGTGGGTTAAGACTTTAGTTTTCGTGGTGGTGATGTCGACGGCGGCAGGAGTGGGCGGCTACTCCCTCTGGAAGGCTCACGGTTCTACCGCGGAGGGGACCGGCCGAACCGGGGAGCCTTCAAGCTGTTGCGATAAGCCCGAGGCGTGCGGGGATAAAGGAACGGCTCGGTAATGCCGACCTGGGTCCTACAAATCCTGGAATCGCCCGAGCCCGGGTTGGCTACCCTGGCGGCGGTGTTGGTGATCGGCGTGGTAGGGTCGGTGAGTACCGGGTGCAACCTGGCCTTCGTGGCGGCTATCGTAGCGTATTCCGGGTCGTTAGGCGAAACCCGGAACCGGCGCGGGATCGTACTCGCAGGGGTATTCTTTATTATGGGGACCGTTCTTGTCGTAGCGGTGCTCGGTGCGGTAATAGGTTTAATCGGCAACGTCGTAAGTGCCTATATCGGTCCGTACTGGCAACTGGTCGCCGGTTTACTTATGGTATTTTTCGGACTGATCTGCCTGGGCCTGGTCCCTTTCCGGCTGCCGAGTTTCAATCTGCGAAAAGAACCCGGCCGCGTCGGCCCGCTGGAGCCGATGTTGTACGGCCTGGCGGTAGGCGGTGCCGCGGTGGTATGTGCCGTTTGTTGTAACCCCCTTCTTTTGGTGGTAATGGGATACGCCACGCTGCAAGGCAGCGCCCCCTGGGGCGCGACGGTATTGGCCGTATTCGCGCTGGGGTATAGTCTACCGTTGGCGGCGGTTTTGGTGGGATTGGGGCTGGGCTTGGGGAGGTTGAGGGAAGTGGCGCAAAAGGTCGCCCCCGTCGTCCGGGTTGCCGCCGGCGTGTTATTAATCGGGGTTGGATTCTATATGCTCGCTACGGCTGGAAAAGATATGATGAAACCGGCTGAAACCGATGAGCCGTGTCTGGCGCACGGCACGTTACAAGAGGAGGCCGCTTTGGATATCCGGATTACGTACTGCGTCGAGTGAGGTTACTTACCCCGTGCCGCCGGATTGGCGGCCGCGATCGAGGAGGAGTTCGGCCTGAAGCCGGAGCTCGTAGAAGGGAGCGGCGGCGTCTTCGACGTAACGATCGACGGGAACTTGGCGTACTCTAAAAGCAAGGCGTGTGGCGAGTTTCCCGAGCACGAGGAGATCTTTCGGCTAATCAGGGATTATCGCTAACTGCGGACTCGTAAAAGTGAGATTTTTAGCAAGCTAATAAGCCGGTTCCCTAAGGAACCGGCTTCTTTGGTATTGGAGGCGGCGGGAATCGAACCCGCGTCCGGAAGTGCGGCTGCCAGGCCTCTACACGCTTGTCCCGCGTATTAATCTCGCGTAAGGCTTGGCCCGCGGGCGGGGCGGCCTTACGCCAGCCCCCTTGAGAATTTTCGTCCTCGGCGGAAGGGGCCCCCGCTTCGGCTTATCCCGCTATTCCGACGGCCTACCGGGGCGCCGCGGGAAGGCTCCGCCGGCGGCCGGCTCGCTAACTAATTAGCAAGCGTACGCGTAGTTGTCCGCGTTTATTTTTCCCCGCCTTTGTAACGCGGTGACGGGAAGCCGCGACGTGCCACCTGGTTACCGTCCACCCCCGTCGAAACCGATCGCCCCCTACATTTATATTATAACATATTTTATCGGTACAGCGTCTTCACGCGCCCCAAACTGGTCGGCTCCACGCCCGGGAAGCTCGCGCCGTAATAGGCCCGTATCATCAGGTCGCCGTTGACGAGCTCGAAGGGGTACCACCTGGTTTTGAAGTAGCTCCAGTTGGGGTTGGGTTCGGTCCGCTTCGGGTCGCAAAAGATCGTATCGCAGTTCGGGTACGCTTGCCGCTGCTTCGCCAAGATGACGAAGGGCTCGGCGTCTTTCCACCAGTAGTTGATGTCTTTGTAGCTCACCCAGCCGCCGTGGTCGTACGTGAATGTCTTGGGGCCCCATACGCGCTTGCCGGGGGCCGGCGGCATCGAGGCGGCGTCCCAATTCCAGATCTCGAGATTGAAGCCTTCCCAGCCGGTATGCCTCGGGGGGTTACCGACGTATAGCCTGACGCGCTGGATGTAGCCCGGCAGCGGCGGCACGAACTTCACCGCCCAACCGTCGTTCGCGTTCTCGCGGTATACCGGCTGGTAGGGGACGCCGTTGTCGTATTGGAGCCACGCCGGCGGCGGCGACGCCGCGGCCGTGCAAACGAATATCAGAAAAGCTACGGTCAAACCAAGCGGTCGCAACATGGCCTCTTTCCTCCACGGAAGGTTTGAAACCAAGGCTTTGACGATAATATTATAATACCGGTTTAACGTATCGTCAACAATTTTATGGGAAAAAAAGGTTTTCGGGAGCTGGGGCCGGGGGTTCATTTTTTGCTTGACTACTCAACACCTGTTGAGTATAATGGTAGCGGCGGCTCGAGCCGCCGGAAGAGGTGATGGCGATGGAGAAGCTTACGAACAGGCAGCGCGAGGTTTTGGCCGCGGTGCGGGAGTTGACCGGCCGGCACGGCTTCCCGCCGACGGTGCGGGAGCTGGCGGAGTTTCTGGAGATAGGGCCCCGCGCGGCTTTCGAGCACCTGGCGGCGCTGGTCCGCAAGGGGCATCTGGAGAAGGAGGACGGCAGGCCGCGGGCGCTGGCGGTGGCGGGGTACGTACCGGCGCTCGAGCTGCCGGTGGTGGGCCGGGTGGCCGCCGGGCCGCCCATCACGGCGTTGGAGGAGGCCGAGGAGACGATGGCGGTCGACCGCTCGCTGGGCGCCGCGGAGGGCGACTTCCTGCTGCGCGTCAAGGGCGACAGCATGGATGGCGAGCACATCGTCGACGGCGACATGGTGATCGTGAGGCCGCAGCCGGTGGCGGAGAACGGCGCCGTCGTCGTGGCGCTGGTGGGCGACGAGGCCACGGTGAAGCGGATGTACGTGCGCGGCGACCGCGTCATCCTGCGTGCCGCCAACCCGGCCTACGCGGACCTGGTGCTGGGCGAAGAAGAGGACGTGGCGGTGATAGGCCGCGTCGTGGGCGTTATACGGCGTTATAAGTAGGAGCGGCCATGGACGTCGTGGATTTGGGCGATAGCGTCCGCGTGGGCGCCATCTTCGAGGAGTCGGGCCGGCTGAAGCCGGTGTGGTTCGCCTACGACGGCCGGCGCCTCGCCGTGGAGCGCGTCACGTACAGCTGGCGCGACCGCGACGGCGACGTGAAAATTTTGCACTACGCCGTGAAGGTAGGCGGGACCGTCTACGAGCTGGCGCTCGACACCTCGACGCTGAGCTGGCGCCTCGAGCGCAGCTACGTGGAGTAGGGAGAGAGAGTTGTTGAGCCTCGGGGCCTTCGGGCCCCGTTTTAATCTCGGCCGATAAAGATGTGGGCATCTACGACAGGACTGGCGCACGGCAGGCCGCTGTTGGGCGGCGAGCGACCCGGGCCCGTGGGCCTGGGCCCCGGCGCCGAGGCCTACGGCGAGCGCTGGGAACGCGTCGTCATCTTCCTCGACATGAACGCGTTCTTCGTCAACGTCGAGGCGCGGGCCAAGCCGTGGCTGCGCGGCAAGCCGGTGTTGGTGGTCGGCTCGCGCAAGGCGCGCTCCGTCGTCGCGGCCTGCTCCTACGAGACGCGCGCCTTCGGCGTCAAGTCCGGCATGCCCTCCGAGGAGGCGCGGCGCCTCTGCCGCGACGTCATAGTCGTCCCCGCCGACATTCCCAAGTACACCCACGCCATCCGCGAGGTTGTCGCCCGCGCCCACAACTACACCCCCGTCGTCGAGATCACCTCCATCGACGAGCTGGCCCTCGACGTCACGACGACGTTCCGCCGGTGGGGGACGCCGCGCGACTGCGCCGCGGCCTTCGCCCGCGAGGTCCGCGAGGACCTCGGCCTCCCGTGCTCGCTGGGCGTCGCGCCCAACAAGATGATGGCCAAGGTGGCCGCCGGCCTCGAGAAGCCCAACGGCCTCACGGTCCTCAGGCCCTTCCAGCTCGAGCCCTTCCTGGAGGAGCTGCCGGCGACGGAGCTGCCGGGCATCGGCGACAAGCTGGGCGAGCACCTGCGGCGGCTGGGCGCGAGTACGTGCGGCCGGCTCGGCCGGCTGCCGCTGTCGCGCCTCAAGGCGCGCTTCGGCATCGTCGGCGAGGTTCTGCAGAACATGGGTCTGGGGATAGACCGCCGGCCGCTGATGGCGCACTACGACTACGAGGAGGCCAAGTCCGTCGGCAACACCATCACGCTCAACCGCGACACCTACGATGCCGCGGAGCTCCGGCGGACGTTCCTGTGGCTGTGCGAGCGGGTGGCGCGGCGGCTGCGCGGCGAGGGGTACTGCGGCCGGTGCGTCTACGCCGTCGCGCGCTACCCGGACTTCTACACCGTGGGTCGCTCGCACCGGCTGTCGCATTACGTGGACGAGGGGATGGACGTCTTCCGCGCGGCGTGGCCTCTCCTGCCCGGGGACATGGCCGAGCGCGGCGTGCGGATGCTGGGGGTCTCGGTCTCGATGCTGCTGTACCACTGCAAGCCGGGCAACCTCTTCGAGATAAGGCGCGACCGCCTCACGGTGACGCTGGACGAGCTGAACCGGAGGTACGGCCGCGGCGCGCTCGAGCGGGCGGAGCTCTTGCCCGGCCTCCCCGGCGGCCTCTACGAGACCGTCAAAGCAGGGTGGCATCCGGGGTAAAAAAGGTTTGACTTCTCTTGATTTAGAATTTAATCTATTTAAGACATAGGGTCTTCAAATTAACATTTGGATGAAGGGAATTAAGTATGAGTACCCTAATTTCTCCTGAAAAGAAGGCATTAGATGAAATATTGGGAGTAAAGGATAAAAGGTATACCGTCCCATTATTCCAAAGGGGTTTTTCTTGGGACAGGGATGAACATATTCAGAATTTATGGGATGACCTAATAGGTAGTTTAGGTAAAAAATACTTTTTAGGTACGATTATATTATACGAGGATAGAGGAGAAAAGGGGGTATATAAAATAATAGACGGTCAACAACGGTTGGCCTCATTAATTATGCTTTTGTCGGTTATAAGGGATTGGCTCGACGAGAATGGTCACGAAAAGACAGCGACTAAAATAAACGATAATTTTATATGTGATACCGGTTATTTCGAGGAAGGGCCTGCGGAATTTAAATTAACTTTAAATTACGAGGACGATAAATTCTTTAACCGGGTAGTAGCTTTACCAAAAGATAGCGAAGATAGAGTTAACGATAAAGTTGCCATAAACGAACTTCAGAGGACTGAGTCGAATAAGTATATCCGAGATGCTTACGATTTTTACGTCGACGTTGTAGAAGATTATGCAAGAAAAACGAAACGGGGCAGCGTAAACAGGACACAAGCTCTGTTTGACCATATTGCTAAGGATTTGATATTCATTGTTATTGAAGTAGAGTCGTTTGAGTCTAGTTTCGAAATCTTCGAGACACTAAACGACCGTGGCAAGGCTTTAGCGGCTGGGGATTTAGTTAAGGTATTTCTTTGCGAGAAATTATGGGACGAGCTCAGTACTCGGACCAGGGATTTCGACCGTATAAAAGATAATATTATTAAACCATGGTTCGAAATATTAGAAAATTTGAATATAGAAGATCCTAAAATAGATAAATTCTTACGTCATTGGTTAATGTCTGAGACTTCTAAGGAATTAACCGTAAAAAGCGTTTACAAAGAATTTAAAGAAAGATATCTTAACCGCCGGGCGAGTTCCACCCTAAACCGTCTTTTAGAAATTTCAAAGGCCTATTCATATCTGATAGGCCAAAATACGCATAAGAACGATGAAGTAGAAAAATACCTTGGCTGGTTGCGTATTTTAAGGGCTGAACGTTGTTACCCTCTATTAATAAAAGGTTTTTCATCGGACTTAAATGCACCTGATTTGAAACGTATTTTAAGGGCTATCGAAATATTAACCGTTCGTTGGACTACCGTATGTAATTTTAGCGGGAAAGACTTAGAGAGGCTTTATTTAAAACTGCTTAAATCTTTGAGCAGGGATAATGTCCGACAAATAATCCAAGAGCTGAATCTTAAAAACCCCGACGACGTCCAATTCGCCCATTCTTTCAACCGGTTATATTCGACCCAAAGTAAAAGGAACCAAATTAAGTACTTATTGTGGCGCATCGAGATGAAAATAAACCCGAAAGTTGATATCCAACCATACGAAGTCAACCTTGAGCATATCCTCCCGCAGAACCCGGGCGGAGAAAAATATTGGGAGAAAGTTACAGGTAAGTTATCCAATCCAAATAATAAATCGAAATTCGAAGAACACCTAAACCTTTTAGGGAATCTTACTCTACTTGGGGAGAAATTAAATGAAAAAGCTAAGAGAAAAGGTTTCGATGAAAAAAGAGAAATTTATAAGAGTTCGGGTCTAGAGTTAAATAAAAAAGTAATAAGGATGGTAAGAAGGAATGGAGTTTGGGACTACCGAAAAATAATAAAAAGGCAGGAAGAATTAACTAAGATTGCAAAACAGATTTGGCCCCGAAGGTAGGTTTTAAAAAGCCGGGCCTTGCGGCCCGGCTTTTTTTTACCTCACCCCCCGCAGCCGCGGGAAGCGCCAGGCGACCAGGGCGGCCCAGACGAGCGAGGCCAAGGCGCCGATGAGGAGCGCCGCCTGAACGTCGACGTACCGCGCTACGTACCCCGCCTGCAGCGAGCCCAACCGCATCGCCCCCATGAACACCAGGAAGTAGATGCTCATCACGCGGCCGCGGAGCCGGTCCGGCACGTTTAGCTGGATGAGCGTGTTGGCGAGCGAATTCTGGACGACGAAGCAGAAGCCGACCGCCGCCAACACCGCCGCCGCCAGCCAGAACGTCCGGATAAACGTGAACGAGAAGACGAGCGCCGCGAACGCGACGTTGGCCCCGGAGAGCAGCAGGCCCCGGGGGCTCTTCGGCCCCAGGCTCGCGACGGTGAGCGCGCCCACCAGCGCGCCCAGGCCGACGAAGGTCATTAAATACCCGTATACGTCGGCGCCGCCGCGGAATACCTGCTTCGCGAAGACCGGCAACAGTATCGAATACGGCATAACGAAGAACGCCGAGACGCCGACCAGCGAGATTACCACCCACACCAGCGTGTTCCGGCCGGCGTATTGGATCCCCTCGGCGATTTGGCGGTGAGCCGGACCCTTCACCTCCCGGCGGGTGGAGGAAGTCCGGATGGCCAGCAGCGCGGCGAGAGCGGGAAGGAACGTCGCCGCGTTGACGACGAAGGCGAGCCCCTCGCCGACGGCTACGATCAGCAGGCCGGCGACGGCCGGGCCGGCGCTCCGGGCTACGTTGAAGATGGTCGAGTTGAGCGCTATGGCGTTGGTGAGGTCTTCCTTGCCGACCATCTCGACGACGAACGCCTGCCGCGCCGGGACGTCGAGCGCCCGGCCTACGCCGAAGAAGAAGGCCAGCGCCATTACGTGCCACACCTGGACGAGGCCGGTGACGGTGAGGGTCGCGAGGATCGCGGCCTGGATGAACATCAGCGTCTGCGCGATGAGGACGAGGCGCTTTTTATCGAAGCGGTCCGCGAGCGAGCCGGCCCATAGGCCCATCGGCAGCGCCGGTACGAGCGCGACGAAGTTGACCAGGCCCAGCATCGCCGGCGACCCCGTAAGGCGGTATATCAGCCAGTTCTGCGCGACGAACTGAATCCACGTGCCGACGAGCGACACCATCTGGCCGAACCACCACAGCCGGAAGTCGCGGTGGCGGAGCGCGCTGAACGTCCGCGGCAGCGTTACGCGGCGCCGCAGGTACTCGCCTACGGAATTGCTTTTGGGGTGCTTACGCATTGCGCAACTTACGGCCGGCGGGCCGTCGGGTCCGCGTGAAATCGTAATAAAGGATACCGACGGCGGCAAGAGCCGCGCATGCCGCGCCGAAGGCGAACGCGCCGGCGCCCTGCCAGCGGTCCCACAACAAACCGGCTACGATAGAACCGGGCCGGATGGCGAGGCCGCTCGCCATGTGGAGGAAGGCCAACGTGGAAAGTCCGAACTCTTGTGTTATGAATAGCGGTAGTAAGGGAAATATTATTTCGGATTGGAGGTCTGCGAATAACGAGACGACGCCGAGTAACAGTACGTTTAGCATATTTGTTTAATATTCTAAATGATTAACCTGGAGCGCGCAAGGCCGATATTCCTTGAAGGGTTGCCCGCCCGGACTTATAATACGAATTAAATATGTCCGGTAGCGTGCCGAGGCGCCGGCGGGTATGGCTTCGCCGGTTAATATTTATAGTCGTCGTTGCGGCGACCCTTACCGGCTCCTACTTCTGGGGCCGGCACGTCGAGCCGCCGCCCAGGGAGCTCGACGCCGAACGCGTGGCGTTGCTCACCGGCGCGACCGAGCCCCCGGAGAAGGTCGACGGGGAGATTACCTATTGGCGCATAAGGCGCGGCGACGAGACGCTCTACGCCGCCGAGAGCGCATCGTCCGCGCCGAAGGTGGTCGGTTACGGAGGCCGATTCGACCTTCTGGTGGTCGTAGACGGCTCGGGGAACGTTGAACGCGTCGTCTTGGTGCGGCACAACGAAACGCCGTCGTACGTCGAGAACGTCGCCGATTTTCTTTCGTCCTTCGTCGGCCTTCCGGCGACCGCGCCGCTCGAACCCGGCCGCGACGTCGACGCCATAACGCGGGCGACGGTGACGAGCCGGGCCTTCGCCGCCGCTACGCGGGTTACGAGTAGGAAGACATTAAACGCGGCTCTCGACCGCGACGTCCAACTCGACGGCGAGCGAGAGGGTTGGGATTGGCGCTGGGCGTTGGTAGTGGCGGCGTTCTTCGGCGCCGCGATTTGGGCGAGGCGGCGCCCGGCGGAGTGGGTGCGCGTATTATTCGCGGCCGCGGCGTTCGGGGTATTGGGTTTATGGGCCGGTCGGTTCGTTTCCGTCGGCGACGTGGGCCGGCTGGTTTTATGGAAGTTCCCGCCGTTCGGGCCGCGCCTTTCGGTATATTTACTGTTGGGGGGCGGCGCGGCGCTGGCGCTGTTTTTCGGTAACGTATATTGCGGGTGGCTTTGCCCCTTTGGCGCCCTGACGGAACTTTTGTATAAAATACCGATTCGGAAATTAAAAGTAGAAGCTGGTTTCGCGCGGCGCCTCGGCGGCCTGCGTTTCATTATATTATGCGTCGTCGTCGCCGCCTTCGTGGCGAGTTGGGACCTGGGCGTCGCGCGGTACGAACCTTTTAACGACTTGTTCGCGTACGCGGCGGCGGGGATATCGCTCCTGTTTCTGGTAGCAGTCTTGGCGGTTTCCGCGTTCCATTATCGGTTCTTTTGCCGATATCTGTGTGCGGCCGGCGCGTTATTGGGCGAGGTGGCCGCGGTAGGGCGGCCGCCGCCCCGGCTTGAGTGCCGGGAGTGTGGCGAGTGCGCGAAAGTTTGCCCGACGGCGGCGATAATCGTGAACCGAGAGGTCATAGACGCGGCGTTGTGCATGGAATGCGGCCGATGCCGGCGTGATTGCGAGGCCGAGAAACAGGGCGCGCAATCGCGGGGCGGAAATTTTTAGTTTGGCCGCAGGCCCGCGCTATGGTATAAGATTGCCGATTTTCACGTTATGAAAAAACGCAGATTACTTACTTTCGTGGCCGTTTTCGCGCTCGTCGCGCTGGGCGTTCTCTACTACGCGGCAGTAGCGCCGGCGGTAGTGGGGAAAGAGCGCGTGGCGAAGGCGTTTGCGCAGGTCGTGAAGGACGGCCCGGGCCTCGACGTTAAATACGCGAAAGCGCGTTTCAAGCTCTTCCCCAGGCCGGCGGTTACGTTGGGCGACGTCGTCTTCGTTAATGGAACCGGCAAAGAGGTCGTCCGCGCCGACGAGGTTAGCCTGGGGTTGTCGTACGTCGGCTTCGTAACCCTAAATCCGAGCGTCGCCGTTGTGGCGTTCGTCCGGCCGCGCGTTGACCTGGCGCCGGGCGACGTGGGGGTCGGCGAGGCCGGGAAGGGGTCGCCGTTCCGCGGGACCGTCGCCGTGGCGGAGGGGTTCGTCCGGTACGCCGGTAAGACTCGGACGGTGCTCGTAGACGGCCTTAGCGGTCGCCTCCGCTGCAAGGCTTCGTGGGGCGAAGAGTTCGACGTACGCGGCAAACTGCACGCCGACAAGTTCAGGTTTGCAGCGGGGGAGGAGGAAGCCGCCGGCGGGATGGCCGTCGCGGCTGAGGGCGAGATACGCTACCGGCCCGAGACCCCGGGCGGTCGCTTCTTCTTCGAGGAGCTCGATTTCCTGTTCGGCAAAGCCCGCTTGACCGTCGCCGGCGAGCTCCAAACCGGCCCGGGCGAGAACGACGTCGACCTGGCCGTTAAAGGTAAACGGATGGCGCTCGACCAGGTCCTACCGGCGCTCGCGCCGCGCTTCAGCGACGCCGACGTAGAAGGGGAGATGGACCTGAACGTGACGGTCAAAGGCAAATGGGGCGAGGGCCGTAGTCCGGACGTGCGGGGCGAGCTCGAGGTAAAGAACGGCGCCCTGAAACCTCTCGAGGGGGACGGAATATCCAACGTTGGCGCCAAAGTGCGTTTCGAGGGCGAGAAGTACGTGGTCGAGAACTTCCGGGGCCGGACCAAGAAGGGCGGTTTCAAAGGATACGCGACGATAAAACCCGATGGAAAATGGCCGTACCAACTCAGGTTCGAGGGCGCTATGCCTCTTGAGGTGGCGGCCGTCATGCTCGCCGTGCCGGACGCCTATATGCTCGCGGGCCCGGCGCAGCTCAACGTCGACGTCGACGGCGAATTATCGTCGTCCGGGCGGACGTCGGTCGACGGGCCGGTCGAGCTCCTGGGTTGTCAGGTACGGCTTAAACCGTTCGTATCCCCCTTCCAAGGTCTCACCGGCACGGCGTACTGCGAGGGTTATAAAATAAAGGTCGGCAAGTTGAAGGGGCAACTGGCGGGTCACGCTTTCGAGATCGGCGGCAGTTGGCAAGGGTTCGAGACGCCGCGGCTGGACTTCGTCGCCGTCGCCGACGAGCTGGACCTCGACGCGGCGTTGCCCACCGAGGAGATGCGGCGCCGCCACGCCGAACGCGGCTCGTCGCCGCTGGGCCTACCGGGCAAAGATGTTACTGCGAAGGGCCGGGTGCGGTTTAAGAAGTTCAAGCTCTTTTCCGTAACCGGTAAAAATTTGGAATCCGATTTCGAATACGGCGGCGGCATATTAAACGTGAAAAAGCTCGACTTCGCGGCGTACGACGGGAAAGTACGGGCGCAGTTAACGGTGTACCTGGGCGGCCGGCCGCGGTACACTTGTTCGGCGGCCGTCCGCGGCGCGCGGCTGGGCGTTTTCCTAACCGAAAACGAATATTTGGAGAACGTCCTCACCGGACGCTTCTCGGCCGACGTCACTTTCTCGGCCGAGGGGACGGCGTACGACGACGTAAAGGGGTCGTTCGGCGGCAAGGGCTCGCTCGAGTTGGAGGGAGGCCGCGTCGCGGAACTGCCTCTTTTAGTTGAACTGGCAAAATGGTCGCGTATCGAGCTTTTCGAGCCGCTGCAGGTGTCCAAGTTGTGGGTTATGTGGGACGCGCGGGATGGCGTGATTCGGACCGCCGACTTGAAGCTCGAGAACCCGGATATGGTTATAGAGGCCGCCGGAGAGGTTACGCTCGACAAGAAACTGGATTTCGCCGTACGAACGACTTTCAGTAAAAAAGCCGCCGAGCGCCTCGCCCGGGAAGGCAAAGCGCTCGCGCTCGTCCGGGACGAAGAAGGCCGGGGCCGCTTCAACTTCGTCGTTACGGGCGAGGCCGGCAAACCGGCGTTCCGGCTCGACGCCGGGTCCATGTTGGGAGCCGCGGGGGAGGGGCCGCCGGGCGGCGAGGAGAAAATCGGCGGCCCGGGCGACCTGTTTTAAAGGAGGTCGATTTCTTTGAAGCTACTCCTCGTAACGTACCGCGACCCGTACGACGGCGGCGACGTCGTTTGGAACGCGTTGCGGGTCGCCACGTTCCAAAAAGAACTCGGCGACGAGGTAAATGCGTTCTTGATATCCGACGCGGTTACGTTACCTCACGAAGACACCCCTCAACCCGAAGAGCCGGAATACGACGTTGACGCCGAGTTCGAGGTCGCCCTACAGGCCGGCGTCAGGTTCAAGACTTGCGGCACCTGTCTGAAGAACCGCGACCTTCCCGCGGACAAAGTACGTACCCGGGCGCCGGCGGCGACGTTGAAGGACCTGGCCGATTGGCTCCACTGGGCGGATAAGGTATTGACTTTTTAGAGTAGCGGAAGGCTATGGCGGCGCCTATGATAAAGATGTTTAACGTCACCAAAGTTTTCGAGAACGGCGTCGTCGCGCTCGACGACGTCTCGGTGGAAGTCGGCAAGGGCGAATTGGCTTTTCTCACCGGCCCTTCGGGAGCCGGCAAGTCGACGTTTCTCAAGCTGATTACCGCGGAGGAGAAGCCTACCGACGGGGTAGTGGAAGTCGCCGGGCACGACGTCGGCGCGCTCAGGAGGCGCGACATTCCGTACTTACGCCGGCGCATCGGCGTCGTCTTTCAGGATTTTCGGCTCTTGAGCGAACGGACCGTTTTGGAGAACGTAATGCTGCCGCTGACGATCCTGGGGTTGACGCCTTCGGAACAAAGACGCCGGGCGCTGCAGGTACTTACGGTCGTCGGCCTGGCCCAGCGCAAGGACGCGAAGCCGCTCGAGCTTTCGGGGGGCGAGCAGCAGCGCGTCGCCATCGCCCGGGCGATAGCGCTCGACCCCGTTATACTGCTCGCCGACGAGCCTACCGGCAACCTCGACCCGGACAGAACCTGGCACGTAATGAAGCTCTTCCGCGCCATCAACGCCCGGGGCACCGCGGTCGTCATAGCGACCCACGACTACGACGTCGTCAAGAGAATGGACGCCCGAATAATAAAGATCCTTGGCGGGAAATTACACCGGGAGACGACGGAGTGAAAAACCTCGGCTTTTTCCTTCGGGAGGCTTTTAAAAATATAGGCCGCGGCGGGATCCTTACGGCGGCGGCGGTGCTGGCGATAACGTTCGCGGCCCTCATCGCCGGGATATTCGCCACGGCGTATTATAATCTCCGAACGATATACGAGGAGGTTAGGAGCGAGCTTTACGTCGACGTTTATTTGAAATATGAGATTGACGAGGAACGGGCCGGGGCCGTCGGCGAGCACCTCCGGAAGTTGCCGGGGGTAGTGCGCGCCGATTACATATCGCGCGAGAAGGCGGCGGAGGAATTCGTCGGCCTATTCCCCGAGGACAGCGACCTCTTGGACGCGTTGGGGGAGAACCCTTTGCCGGCGTCGTACCGGGTGTACCTGGTCGGCGAAGAGGAGGCGCCGGAAGAGGTTGCGGCATTGGTGGAGGAAATAAAGGCCGTAGACGGCGTGGACGACGCCGTATACGCCCAAGAGTGGCTTTCCAATTTGGAGCGAGCGGCGCGCGTCGTCGGCGTTGTAGGGGCTGCGGTGGGTGGAGTGCTCGGCGCCGCGGCGATATTGGTCGTTATCAGCACCATAGGGCTGGCGGTGTACGCCCGTCGCGACACCATAACGATTATGAAAATGGTCGGCGCCACGGACGGGTTCGTACGGGCCCCCTTCGTCGTGGAGGGTTTTTTAATAGGCGTCTTCGGCGGCCTGCTCGCGTTGGCCGCGTTATACGGCGGCGTCCAGTTTTTACAAACGTACGACGTGGTAGTCCATTTTTTACCGGGGCTATACGTCGGCGCGGGCTTGGCCGTATTCGCTCTCGGCGGCGGGTTGGGCTCGAGCGTAGCGGTGCGACGTTTCTTGAAGGTTTAAATCCCCCGACATAAAGGCGAATTAAAGCGGCGGCAACCTCGCGGCCGGATTTACGTATTTATCTATACGAATTTACGTCGAGGTAGTTTGTGGCACGGGTTCAAGTAGTTATTTATTTAATTCTGTTCGTCGCCGCGGCGGCCTGCGGGGCCGACGACGGCGAGTGGGTTATGCGCGCGCGCCGGGCCGAGACGCCCCCCGTAATCGACGGCGTGATGGAGGAAGTATGGTTCGAGGCGGAACCGGCTGGCGGGTTCAAGCAATTCCGACCTACGTCGAACCAACGGGCCCTGAAGGACACCGAGGTCTACGTCCTGTACGACGACGAAGCGTTGTACGTGGGATGGGTATGTTACGAAGATGACGTGTCCCGTTTGGTAGCGGGTGCGACGGTGCGCGATATGTTTATGAACGACGACGATTGCGTAGACCTCATGCTCGACGCCAACAACGACCGCCAATCGGCGTACGACTTCATGGTCAATTGGCGGGGCGTGCGGTACGACGGGAGCATTGCGAAAGACGGTTCGGTAGGGGGGCCGGCGTGGGACGGGTACTGGGAGGCGGCAACGTCGGTCGGCGACGACGCCTGGTATTGCGAGATGGCGATACCGTGGTCGACGCTGCGTTACGACAGGGACGCGGGTTACTTCGGCATCCAGTTCTTGAGGTTCCGCAGGCCCACGTACGAGGAGACGTACTGGGCCGGGGCCGGCAACTTTATCAACCGCGTTTCGACCTTCGGCCGCGTCGAGGGTCTCGAAGACTTACCCCGGCCGCGGCGGTGGAAGTTTATGCCGTACGTAACGGGGCGCGGCGAAGAAAAATTCGATACGCCCGCCTACGACTTCGAGCCAACCGACGGGTGGGAATTCAGACCGCGCTACGGCCTGGATTTCGAGTATCGGGCCGGCGCCAAGGCGAGCGTCCTCGCTACGGTCTGGCCCGATTACGCGTACATCGAGGCCGACCCCGCGCAAATAAACCTGGAGCTCACCGAAATATGGTTGGAGGAGAAACGGCCTTTCTTCACCGAGGGGTACGAGCTTTTCGATACTCACACCGACTTCGTGTACACGCGGCGTCTTACGGAAATCGCGGGCGGCGCGAAAGTAACGGGCCGGGCGGGTCCTATTAACTACGGCGTCCTGGACGCGGCGTTGACGGGCGACGACCCGCTTTACCCCCACAACAATTTCGGCGTGGCCCGGGCGACGTACGATACGGCGGGCGGTTCGTCGTTAGGTATTATGGCCGTCGACCGGCACGAGTTTGGCCGGGAGGCCTCCGCCGGGGAGGGGGGTAACGGTTTACCGCGGTACAACGACGTCGTTATAGCGGACGGCAGGGTGGTGTTACCGGCGAGGTTGGGTTTTAGTTTCGAGGGCGCCAGGTCCTATACCGCGGGCGAAGGGGGCGACGACTACGCGGTTCTCCTGGGCTTCGGCAGGTACGGCATAACGGAGAATGTCGAGGCGTGGGGTTTCGGGATCGGCGATGATTTTCGGGCGGATATGGGTTTCCTGCAGCCGGAAGATTTGGGTAAACGCGAGCTCGGCTGTTCGGCGTTGAAGGAGTTGCAGATTAACCGGGGCGGCGTGCGCTCGCTCAGGATAAACGGGTATTACGAGCACGAGCGTAACCTGGCCGGCGAAACGGTGAGCAATTTCATGTCGTCCACGGCTAGGTTGGTTTCCGAGAACGATTATTACGTAACGTTGAATTACCGAGGCGGGAGAGATTTACGCTACGTCCCTTCCGGGTACCCGGACTTCCACAACGGCATCTTCGACTTGGCGGTAGGCCACAGCCCTGCGTCTTGGGGTAGCTTCCGCCTGGGTCACTGGCGCGGGATGTGGTACGGATACTTCTACCACTACTACACGTTGGGGGGCAGCATAATACCGGTTCCCGTTCTAGTCATTAACGGCAACGTGCAGGTGGGCGACCGTCGGCCCGCGTACCGCTTTGTCGTGGGGAACTTGAAGGTTACGTACAATTTGACCGACGCCCTCTTCTGGAGGATTATCGTACAGGGAAATTCGGACGTCGAGATGAGTTCCGCGAGTACGCTGTGGGGTTGGGACTTCCTCCCGGGCAGCACGGCCTACCTCGCGTACGAGCAGTACCGCGATTCTACCGGTCGTTTTCTGCTGGCCGAACAGGTGGTCTTCCTGAAAGTATCCTATATGATACCGCTGTAACGGAAGCGGTTGGCGAAAAAGAAGCGGCCCCGGCGGGCCGCTTTTTATTCGTTTTCGGCGGGGAGTTCGGTCCGAAGCGGCAGGAAGATAGTAAAGGTCGAACCGACGCCTACTTCCGACGAGACGTCGACGCGGCCGCCGTGGGATTCGATAGCCCTTTTGGCGATGGTAAGGCCGAGGCCGGTTCCGCCTACCGCGCGCGTACTGGAGCCGTCTACTTGGTAGAACGTGGAGAAGATAGTATCCAGTTGGTCCCGGGAGATGCCGGGGCCGTCGTCGGCGACGGCGAGCGCTACCTCGCCGTCCTGGACCTTCGTCGATACGCGGACGCGCCCTCCTGCCGAGTTGAACTGGATGGCGTTTTTAATCAGGTTCGCGAGGGCGCTTTGCACCAGGTTCGGGTCGGCGTACGTGCCGGGGATATCCGAACCCGCGTCGAATTCGAGCGAAATGCCGTTCCGGTCCGCCATTTGTTGGTACTTGCGCGTCGTCTCCTCGGCCAGATCGTTGACGGCGACGGGCTCAAGTTTCAGCTCCAGCCGTCTCGTTTCCAAGAGGGAGAAGTCGAGGATGCTGTCGACCAGCTCGCGCAGCCGGCGCGCTTCTTTATCGATGATGCGTACGAATTGGGAGTAGGGAAAAGTGCCGGCTTTATCGTCGGCTATTATTAGCTCGGCGCTCCCGATTATCGAGGTGAGCGGCGTCCGCAACTCGTGGCTTACGTTGGCGATGAAGTTCTCCTTGAGGAACGTCAGTTCTTTGGATTCCGTGACGTCTCGGAACGTAGCGACGTATCCGACCCGTTCGCCGGCCGGGTTGGCGACGGCGTTGACCAACACGCGATAATAACCCGTCTTGCCGCCCTCGCCGGGAGGATTAACCGCGAGTTCGAATTCCGCCACGTCCTTGTCCTGGAGCATACTGCTTGCTTTTTCGAACGTCTCGTGGAGCGCCGGGGTCTCGATTATAGAGCGTACGTGGCGGTTGATAATGCTCTCCGCCTGCCGCCCCAACATTTTCTCGGCCGCGGGGTTGACTTCGACTACTCGTAGGCCCATATCGGTAACGACGATGGCGTCGGCGATGCTCGCGAAAATGGCGTCCAATTTGCGCCGGTGCTCTTCAGCAATCGATATCGACGACAATACGCGGTCGAAGAGGCGGGCGTTCTCGATCGAACCCGCCACTTGCCCCGCGAAGAGGGTGACGAGTTGTAGGTCGCGGTCGGTGAAGATTTCGCCCCCCAGGCGGCCCAGCGTCATAACCCCTATGGCTTCTTCGCGGGCAATCAACGGTACGCACAATAGCGATTCCGATTCCTCGTACGGCGTCCGAGGGACTTCCAACGAACGATGGTCCAGGACGGCGTCGTTGACGTATTCGCCAACGCCGGTTAACGCCACGTGGCCGGTAATACCTTCTCCCAACTTCAACCTTATTTTCATTACCTCCTCGGGGTACGCGGTCAGGCTGACTATGGGTTCGAGGATGCCGGCGTCCCGGTCCAGCAGGAATACGGTACACGCGTCCGCGCCGATCAAATCTTTGACTTTCTGGGCGATGTTGTAGATGATTTCCTCGGTATCCAGCGAAGAGGATAGCGTTTTGGAAGTGTCCAGCAAAGTTACCAATTCTTCCATGCGGCTGACGTTTTGGGAGAATAGTCGGGTGTTTTCAAGGAAGATGGATAGTTGGTCGCATATAGTTTTGAGGAGGTCCGCGTCCTCGGCGCGGAACGTTCTTCCCTTCCGGGAGAACAATGTCAGCCGGCCGAGCACTTGCTGTTTGGCGACCAGAGGGAACGAGACGTACGACGCCGGCCCCTCGGCGTCAACGGGCGGGAGGCCGAAGGGGTCCGCGTCGACCGGCTTTTCCCTTACTATTACGGCGTCCGTCAGAAGAGCCGAAGCTCGCTCGCCGCCGATATCGGCGAAACCCTCCCAACGTTTTTTCATTCCTTCGTCGGCGCCTGCGGTCGCGGTCAGGATCAGCGATCGACGTTTTGCGTCGTGCAGGTGGATAGCGCCGGCGTCCAGTTCGGCGAAAGTGCGGATCTTTTCGAGCGCGGCGCCGAGTAGTTCGTCGAGCGGCGGCAAGCGGGCGGCGTCGGCCGCGATCGAGCCGATGATGGCGAGGTAATCCGTTTGGCGCTTGACGTTTTCGAGATAAAGCAAGTTTTCGACGCCGATGGCCGCTTGGAAAGCGATGCCTTCGTACAACGCGAGATCCGATTCCGAAACGGCTGGCCGGGGCGTTTGCCAAATCGACAGGAGAAAGCCGAGGACGCGGTTTTTCTTTCGTATGGCCGCGACGGCTAGCGAACGAGCGGTCAGCCCCGGCAGCAAGTCGCCTTTGACCTCGTCGTCCTTCGGGCCGACGTCGGCCAGGAAAAATGGTTTACTTCGGGTCGCCGCCTCTTCGAATACCGGGTGACGGCCCACGTCGAGTTTGCCCGAGCGAAGGAGTTTTTCGGTTTCTTCGGGTAAACCGGCGGAAGCTTTAAATTGCTTCGTTCCTTTCCCGTCTCCGAGGAGTATTAATACCGACGCGTCGGCGTCCATAATGGTCCTCGTCTCTTCGACGAGGAACTCGAGCGATTTTTCCAAATCAGACGTCTGACTTACTATATGGCTAATGTGGAGGAGGACCTCGGCGTTGTGGGTGGCTTTTTGTTCGTTGGCAAACAGGTTTACGTTTTGGATGGCGACGGCGAGTTGGTCGGCGAAGGTCCGCAGGAGTTCCAGGTCGTGTTTGGTCAACGCGTCCTTGGCGTTTTCCTGAACGTCGAGGACGCCGAGGACGCGATCGCCGATTTTAATGGGGACGGCGATTTCGGAGCGGCCTTCGCCGGGGATGGGATCGGGCGCATAGCGCGGGTCGTTGGTGGCGTCGTTGGAGAACGCGACGTCACCCTTCTCCGCGGCCCAACCGATGAAGCCCTCACCCAGTTTAATACGGGGCGGGCTATCGATCGCTTTCTCGTATGCGCCCTCGATGACGCTGCCGATAATCGTCTGAACGTCGTTCGCGTCTACCAGAAAAACCGACACGTTGAAATATTTGAAATGCTTCCTTATGGCCGCCGATGCCGTCCGCAACAAGGCCGGTACGTCCTGCGCGGCGAGTATTTTTTTACCCAGGTCCCCGATTAGTGCTATCTCGCTAGCCCGTTGACGTTCTTCGCGCAGCAGAACGGCATTTTCGATTATCACGCCGACTTGGTCGGCCAGCGTCTCGAGTACCAGCGGGTCGCCTTCCTCGAAAGCGTCGGTACGTCTGCTTTGGACGTCGATTACCGCTGCTACGCCCCCGCGGCTGATTACCGGTACGCATAACTCGGACTTCGTTTCCATCAACGACGGATTGGCCGCGAAGAAGCGATTGTCTTTAGTCACGTCGTTGGTTAGTATAGGGCGTTTTGCCTCGACCGCGGCGCCGACAAGACCGGCGTCGCGGCGCTGGCGGTAACCGACAGGAAGGTGGTCGGCGTAACCTCCCACTATAGTCTCGAGGAACAGCTCGTCTTCACGCGCGTCGACCGAAAATATAGCGACGTTGTAATAATTGAATTTGTCCTTTATCGCGGCCGCAATCTCTTTGTATAGTTCGCGAGTCGACGCGCTGAGCAGCGCTTTCTTGCCGATCTCGTTTATGAGACTTAGTTGGAGGGCGCGCTTCCGTTCGTTCTCCAAGCGGCGGGCGTTTTCGACCGCGGCGGCTGCACAAGCGGCGAGCGCTTTTACGAAAGCGACGTCTTCTTTTTCGAAGGCGTCTCGCACGTCGCTCCCCAAGGTGATGACGCCGAACGCGTTTTCGCCGACGGCGATGGGGACGGCGAGGGAAGACCCGACGTTGGTTTCGGCGGTCATCAGGCCGCCGGCCGCGGCCGATACGTCGGTTACGTAGACCGTTTCGTTGTCTTGCAGGGCTTGGTTGGCCAGGCTCTCGCGGAAAGTCTCGCTTACGAGTTGAGCTTCTTCCGGAGCGTAGCCGATAGTAGCCAATTGTTTTACGGCGTCACTTCTCTCGTCGTAAAAATAGACGGCGCCTTTGTCGAAAGAGATGCCCTTTCTCGTTTCTTCCAGAAGCCGTTCCAACGGCGTCTGTACGTCTTGGGCCGAGGATAGGGCGGGAGCGGACTCTACGACGAGGCGTAGTTGTTTGTTTTCCCATTTCAGGCGGTCGAGTTCGGCGGACAACTTCTCGCGCCCGCTTATCGCGGCCAACGTCGCCGCTATTTCGTCCGCGAAGGACCGACCCTGGGTTTCGTCTTCCGGCGAAAACGCGCCGGCCTCGGCGCCTTTCACTAAGACGGTTACGCCGGTCACGTCGTCTCCCGATTTTAACGGTACGGCCAATACCGAAGCACCGGCGTAACTCTCGAGAAGGGGAAGGCCGGCGAGGTCGTCCGGGGACGCCGACGGGAGGTTCAGGACGCGACCGGAGCGCAGGGCGCGAGTGGCGACGTTTTCATCCGCGGCCGGCGAAAAGAGCTGACGGTATTTTCCGGACGGCTTGGTTGAGAGCGCGATTTCGAGTTTGTCGTCGCTTTCGCGTGACACTATGGCGCAAACTTCGGCGCCGAAATATTCGGCCAGCCCGTTCGTCGCGAGTGGCAGTAATTCAGCCCGCGAAGTGGTCCCGTGAAGCCGTATTTTTAAAGCCCGAGCGGCTTTTTCGCGGGTTGCGTCCGCGGGTCCGTTATTTTGGGAAGGTAAAATCATGACTCAAGAGCACCAACATCTTATATTCTAACTTCGCACAGATAAATATCAAGGTGAATTTTAGGTTAACGCGACGCTTTTTTTGCCGGGCGCAACGACGCCGTCGTCAGTATACGGCCGAAAGCGCTCCCCGGGCGGCGATAGCCCACGTCTTAGCCGGTGCCGGTTTGAAGCAACTTATAAAAAGCGGCGGAAGGCCGAGGGAATTTGGCGTTTTTGATATAACTTGATTTCTATTACTTAAAACTATACCATATAGGACCGTTAATTTAAAGTTCCCGTGTTCAAACCGGAGGAGTATCACGATGTCTCATCACTTCCAAAATTATGTGGCCGGCAAATGGGTACCGGCGAAATCCGGTAAAATGGTCGAGAATCGTAATCCGGCCGATGATGACGATCTGGTCGGCGTATTCCCCGACTCGGCGGCGGAAGATTTGAACGAAGCGGTGGCTGCCGCCCGTGACGCTTACGGCCGTTGGCGGAAGGTCCCGGCGCCGGCCCGAGCGCTAAAAATACAGCGGGCGGGCGAACTTATGCGCGAGCGTAAGGAAGAGATATCCCGCCAGATGACGCGCGAAATGGGTAAGATCGTTGCCGAAACGCGCGGCGATACGCAGGAGGGGATAGACACCGCGTTCTATATGGCGGGCGAGGGCAGGCGGCTCTTCGGCGTGACTACGCCGGTCGAGTTGCCGGATAAATTCGGCATGGCGATCCGGCGGCCTATCGGCGTAGCGGGCCTTATTACGCCGTGGAACTTCCCAATGGCGATTCCAACCTGGAAAGTCTTTCCGGCTTTAGTCGCCGGCGATACGGTGGTCATAAAGCCGGCTACCTATACGCCGGCGACGGTATGCGAATTGGGCCTGATATTGGAGGAGGCCGGAGTACCGCCGGGCGTCTTCAATATCGTGTGCGGCTCCGGGGCGACGGTGGGCGAAGCGATACTGGGCCATCCGGACGTCGACGTTATATCGTTCACCGGCTCGAGTGCGGTAGGCCGCCGCATCAACGAGGTGGGCGGTAAGAACCTCAAGCGCGTGTCGCTCGAGCTTGGGGGCAAGAACGCGCAAATAGTCCTCGCCGACGCGGACTTGGACCTCGCTCTCGAGGGCGTGCTATGGGGCGCTTATGGTACGACGGGACAGCGGTGCACCGCCACCAGTCGTCTGATACTCGAGGAAGAAATTCACGACGAGTTCGTGAATATGCTTGTCGACGCCGCCGCGGCGTTGAAACTAGGCAACGGCCTGGACGAATCGGCCCAGGTGGGGCCGCTGGTGAGCGCCGCGCAACGCGAGACGGTCCATTCGTACGTTGACGTGGGTAAGGAAGAAGGAGCTGAGCTCGCGCTGGGCGGTGAATTCTACGAAGAGGGCGAGTGCGAGAAGGGCTTCTTCTACAAGCCCACCGTCTTTTTGGACGTTAAGCCTACGATGAGGATAGCTCGCGAGGAGATCTTCGGGCCCGTACTGTCGGTCCTCAAGGTCGGGGATGCGGACGAGGCTATCCGCGTTTTGAACGATTCTCCGTACGGCCTCTCGAGCTCCATATACACGCGCGACGTCAATCTGGCCTTTAAGGCCGTCGAAGACATAGAGGCCGGCATCACGTACGTAAACGGCCCCACCATCGGCGCGGAAGTCCACCTGCCGTTCGGCGGCGTCAAGGATACCGGCAACGGCCACCGCGAGGGTTCCTTTACGGTGTTCGATATCTTCACGGAGTGGAAATCGGTTTACTTCGACTATTCGGGTAAGTTGCAGCGGGCGCAGATAGACGTCGAGGAATAGTCGGAAGGGTCGCGAGCCGGGGCGTTACGTGCGGGGCGGCCGCGGCCGCCCCGTTTAACTTGGAAGTTGGTACGGCGATGGACGTCTTCATATTCACGACCGATGTAATCGGCAAGGCGTTGCGCGCGTGGCGTGGCGGTAGAATTTTCCCTTGCGATGGCTGCTCATATCGCCTCTTACCGGGGCGTAACCTGGGAGCTGTGGTGCTGACGGCGCTATCCGTCGCCATAGTAATTGTTTCGGTTTTCTAAGCCGTGGCGGAATTGTCCCAAAACCTGCCAAAAAGCTCGGCGGCGAATTTCAGGGCCGACCCGGCGCGGTGGCTCTTGAAAGCGCGGTCGCCGCTCGTCCGGTACCGCGCCGCGGTAGACCTCCTGAGGTGGCCGGCCGATTGCGGGGGGGCGGCGGCCTTGTGGGAACGGCGGTACGAGGACCCGAACCTGGCCGCAATAAAGGATGCGCAGGCCCCGGACGGCCTTTGGTATCCGCCGGGACCGTTTTACAGGCGGCGGCCGAGTTTGTATGTACCGAAGTACCTGGCGGCGGTTTGGCAGCTACCGGTCCTCGCGGACCTGGGTATCGGCTTGGAAGAGCCGGTAGCGGCGCGGGCGGCGGAGGCCGTACTCGCGCGGCGTACCGGGGACGGTTTCTTCGAGTTGGGCCCGGGTGGCCCTTTCGTCGCCGCCAACGCGTTGACCGTGAGCTCGCTCGCGGCGTGGGGCGTCGACGACGCGGCGTTGGCGTCGGCGCGAGCGTGGTTGGGCGGCCGCCAACGTCACGACGGCGGATGGGCGGACGAATTTGAGGTAGAAGATAAAGGGGCGCCGAGCACGGTGGGTACGACGGCCGAGGTCGTCCGGGCGCTGGCCGGCGGCGCCGCCGGCCCCGAGGAACGGGCCCTCGCCAAAGGGAAGGCGTACCTCCTCTCGAATCTATTTGCGGATTACAACGGCCGCTTTCCGCGCTCGAGCCGGCCGTGGCGGCGGCTGAGCTGGCCGCAGTACCGATACGACGCGTTGACGGTAGCGTCGGCGCTCGCGGCGGCGGGTGCGTCCCGGCTCGACGTTGCGCCTCTCGCTCAGGCCGTTCGCGAATCGCAGACGCGGCGCGGCTTCTGGCGCCAACAGGTTCCGTTCGGCGAGCGGTGCTGGCTCGAGCCGGTCCGAGCCGGCCGGGCGTCGCGGTGGGTCACGTACCGCGCGGCTAAGTTCCTTTTGTGGTATTACGGCGGCGGCCGTTTCGGAAAGTGATTGCGATGTTAGCTTTTATCAATTATAATCGCGTCAAACGAATGGAGCCCGTTTGATGATTACGGCAGTTATAAAGTTGATGAGACCCCGGCAGTGGACGAAGAACCTAATCGTCTTCGTGGCGGTCGTTTTTTCGGGCCGCGTTTTGATTTTGGCGGACGCTTTTCACGCCGTACTGGGTTTCGTTTTGTTTTGTTTTCTTTCCAGTAGCGTGTACATTTTAAACGACGTCTTAGACGCGCCCTACGACCGACGGCACCCGGAGAAGAGGAACCGCCCCATAGCTTCCGGTAAGATTTCGCCGACCGCCGGCGCGTTGCTATGTGCGGTCTTCGCCGCCGCGTCGCTCGTGGGGTCGTTCTGGTTGTTGGGTTGGAAGTTCGGTATATGCGCGACGACGTACTTCGTGATTAACCTCTCCTATTCGTTCGGCGTAAAGAGAGTCGTCATCCTCGATTCGGTGACCATCGCGTTGGGTTTTGTATTGCGGGCTATCGCCGGCATCTACGCCATAGTTACCGAGCCGGGCCAACTATCGGAGTGGCTACTGATATGTACCTTCTTCCTGGCGTTGTTTTTGGCGTTTTCGAAGCGGCGCGGCGAAATTACGGACCTCTCGGAGCACGCCGCGGATCACCGCCCGATTCTGGCCTCCTACTCCCCCAAGTTAATCGACGAGATGATAGGCGTCACCACCGCATCGTCGGTGATGTCCTATTCCCTCTACACCATTTGGCCCGGGACGGTCGCGCGTTTGGGTACCAACAAAATGATCTATACCATCCCGTTCGTGGTATACGGGATATTTCGCTACCTGTACCTCATATATATGAAAGGAAAAGGCGCGCAACCGTCCGCGATATTGATCACCGACCGGCCGCTGCAGGTGAACATCTTGCTATACGTAGCGGCCGTCTTCGTCGTTCTATACGTCGTTAAATAACCGCGGCCGGCCGTTGGGCGTGAAGATAACTAAAAAAGCGCAGATCCTGTTGGGGTTGGGCGTCAGCCTGGTCTCGGCCGTCGTGTTAGCGGCCGTGATCAACTGGCGCGAGTTCGCTGCATCCCTCGCCCGCGTCAACTACTGGTATTTAATCCCTGCCGTTTGTTGTATCGTGGCTTCGTATTACTGCCGGGCGCTGCAATGGCGGTACGTCCTCGGCGGCGTCCGGCGGCTGCCCGTCTATCCCCTTTTTCGTATTACGATGTTGGGGTTTTTGGCCAATACGATCCTGCCGGCGAGGTTGGGCGAAGTCGTCAGGGCGTACATCCTGGCCCGCAAACAACGGTTGTCAAAGGGGACCGCTTTCGGGTCCGTTATCGTAACGCGCCTTCTGGACGGCGCCATATTATTCTTGATATTGGGCGGCTTCGCGATTTTGATACCGGCAAAAATCGCGGGCTTCAAAGCCGGCGGGACGACCGGTTTCATAATTTACGCCGCCATCGTGAGCTTCTTCGTGTTATTCTATTTCAAACGCGAAACGGCGACGAACATCATCAAGTTCATATTCGCGCCGTTCTCGAAAAGGCTCGCCGTTAAGATCGTCCGGTCTTTGGATAAATTCATCCAAGGCTTCAGCTGCTTCAGGAGCCCGGCGGATTTGGGGAAAGCATTCCTCTACTCGGGTGCGATTTGGTTGCTCGTAGCGTTATCGTACTATTTCGTTAACCTCGGTTTTGAATTTACGTCGTCTCTCCCGCTCTATGCGCCGTTTCTACTCGTTGCCATCGTCAGCCTCGCGATATCCATACCGTCGTCGCCCGGCTTCATAGGGACGATGGAACTCGGCGTATTGGCCGCGCTGCACATAATTGAACCGGCGCTTACTCGCAGCGAGGGGTTATCGTACGCTATCGTCGTTCACGTCGTACAAGTCCTACCCGCGGTCGGGATCGGCCTTTTTTACTTGTGGACGGAACACCTGACCATCGCCGAGTTGGCAAAACCAGAGGAAATCCAAACGGAGGCCCCGTCTACCGAGAAGGGAGTAGGCTATGAATGATACCTCTATCGAGCGCCGCCGGTACCCTCGCGCCGACGTAGACTACAAAGCCGTTTTGGAGACGGCCTCCGGCGACAAGGTCAACTTACGCACCCGGAATATTTCCGGCTCCGGGATTTACTTTTACACCGATCAAAGGCTTACGGAGTTCACGGAGGTGTCGCTCACGGTGTCGTTGCCGGCCGTAGGGAAGATGAAAGAGCTTTCCTTCCATTGCCCGGGCGTGATAGTCCGCGTTGAAGAGGGGGCGGATGCGTCGGATTGGCCGTTCGCCGCGGCGGTACATTTCGCCGGGATCGACGAGGGCCACCGTGCAACCATATGCGCTTACGTCGACGCGGTATTGGCGGAGCGGAAGAAAGAGAGCCGGTAGTAGAGCTTCGACGTGAAGGTCGAGTTTAGATACGGCATATCGGTGGCGCTGTGTGCGGCGTTGGCGGTTTCGGCCTGCAGCTTCTCCAGGCGCTACCCGCGAAGTTACAGCCGACCCGGCGCTTATCGCGAGGTCGGCGAGGCTTCGTATTACGGCCGCGAAGCGCACGGGAAAACCACGGCCTCCGGCGAGAAATTTAACATGAACGCCTACACCGCGGCCCACAAGACGTTGCCATTTGGGACCAAAGTCCGCGTTACCAACTTAACCAACAATAAGAGCGTCGTCGTGCGCATCAACGACCGCGGCCCCTTCGTCGCCGGTCGCATAATCGACCTGTCGTACGCCGCCGCTAAAAATATTAAAATGCTCGACGCCGGCATCACGGACGTCGAGCTCGTCGTCGCAAAATAGCCTTAGTGCGTTTGGGCCAAGGCCGTCGCGAGTTCCGCCAGTTTGTAGAGGGAAGCGACGGCGATTTTTTCCTCGGTGGTATGCGGTTTTTCCATGCCGCAGCCGAGGACGATGGTGGCTATGCCGCGCTCGTTGAAGACGTTGGCGTCCGACCCGCCGCCTCCCGCGACGAATTTCGGTTTCAACCGTACGGCTCGAGCGGCGCGTGAGAACAACGCTACCGGCGCGGCGTCTTCAGCAAGGTGGTAGGAATCGTACGCTTTTTCCCACGTGATGTCGACGTCGCCGCCGAATTCCGCGGCGGCTTTTTTCGCGACGTCGGTTACGTGGGTGACTTGGGCCGCTAGTTTCGAAGCGTCGTGAGAACGTACTTCGCCTTCGATCCGGGCGCTCTCCGATACGATATTCGTCGCCCGGCCGCCGGAGATAAGGCCGATGTTGGCCGTGGTTTCGTGGTCTATCCGTCCCAACCGCATACCGGCTACGGCGGAGGCCGCCATTTGGATGGCGTTGATACCTTTTTCGGGCTCGATGCCGGCGTGGGCGGCGCGGCCGCGAAAGGTCGCCTTTACCGTTTCCGATCCGGGGGCGGCGTTGACGGCGTACCCGGGCGGTTCCGAGGCGTCCAGGACGAACGCCGTTTTGCTAACTATGGGGCCGTAGTCGGCGTGCTTCGCCCCCAGTAGGCCGATCTCTTCGGCAACGGTGAACAATATCTCGAGCGGCCGGCGCTCGCTTAGGCCGTCGGCGACTTCGGCCAACTCGAGCAGTACGGCGACCGCGGCGCGGTCGTCGGCGCCGAGTATCGTATCGCCCTTACTGTAGACGTAGCCGTTCCTGACCCGGGGCTGAACGCCGACGCACGGCTCAACCGTGTCCAAATGCGCTACCAGTAGAACGGGTTCTCCCCGGCCGTCTATTTTTACGAGTACGTTGCCGGCGTCGCCGCCTATGGCGTCGCCCGCGCCGTCTTCTGCGACGGGTATATTGCCGTCGAGCCGTTCCAAGATGTAATCGGCTACGTCGCGTTCCCTTTTGCCCGGGCCGTAGAGAGCGGCGAGTTCTTTAAACGTCCGGAGAAGTTTGCGGCGGTTTATCTCGGCTGTCATAACTCAGTTATCGCTCCAAGCGGCCAGCGCCGCGGGGCCGCTAAACCCCGAAATCGTATTTACTAGTTTTCCGTCGCGGTCGTATATTTTTACTTTGCCGCCGCCCATTTCGGCGACGTATATCCGGCCGGTTTTCTCGTCGACGAAGACGTCCTCCGGGTGGGCGAGGCCGGACACGACGAAGGTCGCTATAGCGGCGTAATTTTCGTGCGTACCGGTTACGCGCCGCGGCAAAGCCACAAGCAAGCCCTTGCCCGTATCCACGACGTATACCGCCTTCGCCGTCTCGTCCACGGCCAGAGCGACCGGCGCGTCGAAACCCTCTACCGACGCGAGCTCGGCGGCGTTGACGGAGAGCCGAACGACGCGTCCTTCCACGCGGCTGCTCGCCCAACCTTTGCCGTCGGCGTCCGCCGCGACCGCCCACGGGTTTTCCATACCCGTGAATCGCCCTACCTCCACCGCCCTGACCGCGATGTTACCGGTCGCCGTCGCCGCTACTTTCACGACGGCGTCGCTTCCTTCGTCCGCTATCCACACGTCGCCGGCGACGGGGCCGGCCGAAATGCCCCGCGGGTACTTAAAGCCCGAGACCTTAGCCAGCACGTTGCCGTCGGCGTCGAGGCGCAATACGCGGTTATTGCCGCGATCCGAGATCCAACATTCGGCGGACGATTGAGATACCGAGAGGCCCGCGGCGTTGAGAACGAGGGCTCCTACTCCCGGGTCGGGAGAAGCGTAGAGCGGGTTGCCGTCGGCGTCGAACTTCCGGATCCGGTTGGTGTAGAAGTCGCAAATCCACGTCGCGCCGTCTTTGGCGTATATGTCTATGGCGTTGGGCTTGCTGAAGATGCCCGGGCCGCCGACGAATTTGAGGAGGTTTCCCGTCTCGTCGTATATGACTACTTCTTTATCCGGTTGGTCGGCGATCCAAATCCTCGTACCGGCGATTGGGCCGCCGTTGCCTTCCGTGTCCGGGCCGCAGCCGGCCAACACGCCGGCTACTGTCAAGAGGGCGGCGTAAAGTAACCATTTTTTCGAAAGCATTTTTTATCCTTCCATGCGTGTAGGTTAACCGCGGCTTTTTAACGGTGAGACTTTAATTACGATCTTGGCTAACGATAATATATGTCGCCGCTTTTCACAATACGGCTTTCGCCGCGCCCGGCTTTGGGGGCGATTTAATTGAGGCGAATACAAAGGCCGCGGCTACCTCCAGCACGGCCAGGGAAGCGACGGCGAGGCGGTACTTCCCGACGGGCCACGCCGCGGCGACGTATACGATGACGCCCCATATTAGCGGCCCGATTATGGCGGCGACGCGGCTGGAGAGCGAGTACAAACCGAAAAATTCTCCTTGTTCGTGGTCGCCGACCAGGCTGGCTAAAAAAGGCCTGGCCGCGGTCCAGGTGAAACCCAGGCCCACGCCCACCAACGCGCCGCCGACCCAAAATAAAATAGGGCGATTTGCGATAGCGATAAAGATAAAAGTCGCCGCCCAACCCACGGCGGTAGCGATGGTCGTCTTGCGGGGGCCCCACCGGTCCGTTACGAACCCCGCGACCGCTGCGCCCGCTACCGCGAACGTCGTCGCGACGATGAAAAACGGGATTTTGGCGGCGTCGGACATGCCGAAGACGACGTTGGCGTACACCGCCATAAAGATTATCGCCGTAGCCACCGGGTCCTGTAGGAGTACGTTTCCGATCAAGAACCTAAATACGTCGGGCCGTTCGCGCGCCCGTTTGAACGTATTTACGACTTTACGCAAACCCCAGCGCGCGGATCGGCGTTCCGCCCCCGCCGCGGCTTCTTTTACCAAAAGGAAGGTCGGTATCGAAAAGATCAGGAATATAAGAGCGGTCGGCACAAAAGCCGACGTCCGGCCCTCCGCGAAGCCCGGTATCCACCCTTTGACGAACGGCCACACGAGTAAAAGGCCGGCGATGGCGCCGACGTAACCCAACGCCGTACCGAGCCCCGAGACGCGGCCGATTCTCCCGGGCGGCGCCGCGCCGCGAAGGAGCGCGTTGTAGAACGTCTGGCCGCCAATGTAAAAGTAGTTAGCCAGCGTAAACGCGGCGAGTGCCAATACCCCTTTCCAGTAGATAGGGCGGATGAACGTTGCGACGTTGCCTATGGTTATCGTGAAGGCGACGCAGGCGCCGGTGTAAACGAGTAGGCAGCGCAGCCGGTTTTTACGCGCGTCGGCGAGCGCGCCCAGCGCGGGCATAGTCAAGCCTACCGCTACCATGGACGCGGCGTAAGCTATGCTGTACGATATGTCCTCGAACCCCAGGTCTACGATTATCCACTGGGCGAAGTACATCGTGATGACGTTCATCGAGAAGATCGTATTGGCGAAGTCGTACGTCGCCCACGCCCACGCTCGCCTGGGGAGCGAGAGGTACAACGCGTCGGCTATGCGGCGCCAAAACATTTTTAAGGATTGAAACGAGGCGGGTTATCGCGACGTACGACTTTTCCGTCCGCGACCGTGGCCCAGGCGCGCGTCGGCCCCCAGTCGTAGAATAGTTCGTCGACGTCGGCCGCGTCGAAGACGGCGACGTCCGCGGCCTTGCCCGGCTCGAGTGAGCCCAACCGGTCCGCGCGCCCCAGCGAATAGGCCGCGTTTATTGTAACGGCGTGGAGCATCTCGGCCGGCGTCATCTTCAAATAAGTCGCCCCGGGCGTGAGTATCGTGCGCAGCGACGCGGCGTGGCACGAGCCCGGGTTGTGGTCGCTCGCGACCGCTACCAACGCGCCGGCATCTATCAGCTTCCGCGCCGGCGCGAAGTGGCTCGAGCCCAGGAAGACGGTCGTCCCGGGAAGCAAAACCGCCACCGTATCCGAGCCGGCTAACGCGTCAATCCCGGCCGCCGTCACGACCGCCAGGTGGTCGACGGACGCCGCTCCCATCTCGACGGCCAACTCCGTACCGCCCAGGGGTTCGAATTCGTCGGCGTGAAGGCGCAGCTTCAGGCCGGCGTCGCGAGCGGCGGCGAGGACGGCACGCGTCTCGTCGACGTCGAAGGCGCCGCGGTCGCAGAAGACGTCGGCATATTCGGCGAGGCTTTCCGCGGTTACGGCCGGAATCATTTCGTCTGTCAATAACGCGACGAAGTCGTTTCGGCGGCCTGCGTACTCGGACGGTATCGCGTGGGCCCCCAGGAAAGTGGGGATAATTTTAAGCGGGAGTTCTTTACCCAAACGCGCCGCGGCCCGGAGCATTTTGAGTTCGTCCTCGGTCGTCAGGCCGTAACCACTCTTTACTTCCGCGGTTGTGGTCCCGTCGCTTAAAAATATTTCGGCGCGGGAGCGGGCCGATGATAGGAGGTCGTCTTCGCTCGCGGCGCGCGTATCTCGGACCGTGGCGTGGATGCCGCCGCCGGCCTCGAATATCTCCAAGTAAGAAGCGCCGGCCAGGCGGCGTTCGTACTCGTCGGCGCGGGAGCCGCCGTAGACCAGGTGGGTGTGGCAGTCGACCAGGCCCGGGGTGACGAGGCGGCCGCCGCAGTCGAGCACTTCGCAGTCGGCAGCCGCGAGTTTCTCGACGTCGGCCCGGGGCCCAACGGCGACTATAAGGCCGTCCCGTGCGAGCAGCGCGTCGCCCTCGGCAACCGTCTTTTCGGCCAGCGCGGCGCCGCGCTTCGGCCCGCCCGCCGCGCTGAATATCTGGCCGGCGTTATATATTAACAATTCGGCCATCTTTAGAAGTTGGGTGTACCCTCGTCCAATATGGTTTCGCCGCCGTCGGTGACGAGCGTCGGCGACAGGATTACGCCGTCGACGTGTAGGGCGACGTCGTTGGCGCCGCCGAAGCCGACGTTGTTTCCGAGCGCGAGGTGGACGGTGCCGGCGATTTTTTCGTCCTCTAGAATTACGCCCGTGAGCTGGGCCGTGGGGTGGGTGCCGATGCCTATCTCGGCCAGTACCCTCCCGCCCTCGGCGAAGGGCTCGAGCAAGGCGCGGAGGGCGTCGGCCTGCTCGCCGCCCTCGATAGACGTCGCGACGCCGTCCTCGAAGGTAATTCTAATCGGTTCACTCAGAAGGCCCATGCCGGCGAACGAGCCGTCGAATACCGCCACGCCCGTGCTGCCTTCCAGAACCGGCCCCGCGCATACTTCGCCCGCCGGTAAGTTGCCGAAATCGCCCGGTTCGTCGTACGTGCCGGTATCGGTGGAGTATTCGAGGTCCGTGGCGTTAATCGTCATATCCGTCCCGGCCGGCGACGTAAGGCGGAAGTGTTTTATGCCCGCGAGCGAATCGGCCAGTTTACGGCTTCGGGCGGCGACGTCGCGGTAGTCGACGGCCATCGTGCGGACCATTATGTCCTCGGTTATGCCGGGCATGGACGCGCAGCGGGCGCCCGCTTTGCTGGCGGCTTTGCGGGCGCGGGTGTGCGACAACGAGGCTTTCGTCGCCAGTAATAAAACCTGGCTCTCACGCATAAGGGCCGCGACCGGCTCCGGCGGCTCCTCACCGCTGATGCGCCGCGGCCTCATAATCGCCAATATTGGGTCGGCCCCTAGTTCGCCCGCTTCGCGCGCCAACGCTTCGCCAACGCCGCGGATGACGTCGTCGGTTACGACCGTTACGACCTCGCCGGCGCGGACGCCCATGCAATCCGACAGCGTGCGTCGCGCGGCTTCCTTCAAGGTGTCGTCGGTCACGACGCTCCTTGGGTTAGGCCTACATATACCCCAGGCTGCGGAGTTTCTTCATCATCTCGACGTCGGCCGGGGCGCCCGCCGGCAGCGGCGGTTGGGTCGTAAAATGTTCCTCCAGCCGCTTGAGCAGCGCGCGCGTGATATCCAAACTGGCCCGCGCCAGATTTTGCGTTTCTCCCGGGTCGTCCTTAAGGTCGTATAGTTCAACCGCGCCGGTACGGGCGTCGAGGACAAGTTTGTAGAGTGGACCTGAGCCGTCGACGCGGGAGATTACCATTCGATAGTTGAGGTCTTCCTCTAACGATTCGCCGAAGACGGCGTCGCCGGCCGCCGGAGGACGTTCGTTTCCCCCCCCCGCCGATTCGGGCGAGTTAGCGGCGAGACCATCTAACAAGAAATCGTACAAAGACGCTAACGTAACCAATTTCATTTCTCTTTTGATTACAGCTTCGCCCAGGCCGCCGAACCCGGGCGGGGCGGCGACGAGCAGCGGCACGCGCATGCACGGCTCGTAGACGTAACGGCCGTGGTCATAGTAGTAGTCGTGCTCGCCCAAACTCTCGCCGTGGTCGGCCGCGGCCACGACGACCGTATTCTCTCGTAGGCTCAAATCGTCAAGGGCGGCGAGCAGCCGCCCTAACTGGGCGTCCATAAACGCGACCTCGCCGTCGTATAGTCGGACCTGGGGGTTTTCGGCGTCGGTTATGTCCCGGTACGCGTCCGGCGGTTCGTACGGCGTATGCGGGTCGAAGTAATGGACCCACAAGAAGAACGGCCTGTTCCTATCGTCCTCGAGCCAACGGAGCGCCGGCGACGTTACCTCGTCGGCGGGGCGTTGGAGGCGCGCTTTGGCGTCGATAACCCCGAACGAGCCGGCGAGGCGTAGGAAGGTAAGGCGGCTCAGCGCGTCGGCCGCGGCGAAGTCGTCGTCGAAGAACTCGAATCCACGAGCGAAACCGAGCTTCGACGAAACGGGAAAAGCCGCGACGACGGCACCGGTCCGATAGCCGCGTGAGCGTAGGACCTCGGCCATGGTGGGCGCGTCCGTCCCCAGCGGCACGCCGTTTTGGACGACGCCGTTCTCGCGGGGCGTGAGGCCGGTAAGGAGCCCCGCGTGGCTGGGCCCCGTCAGCGGCATAGGGCAGTACGCGCGTTCGAAAACAAAGCCCGAGGCGGCCAAGCGGTCGAGGTTGGGCGTGAGGCCCGGCGGGCCGCCGTACGCGCCAAGGCGGTCGGCGCGGGTCGTGTCCATGGTGATGAGCAACAAGTTCGCGGCGTCTTCGGTGGGCTTCGTTTCAGGGGGCCCGAGGCGCCGGCTCGAGCCAACGGCGGCCACGCTTATGCCTACGGCGCCGGCGAGAAGCACCGCGAACGCTCCCGCCAGCCAGCGACGGCGGATCTTGATGGGCGGCGCGAACCGCACCAGGAGCCAACATGCCGCGAGCAACGCGGCGTCGGCGGCGAGGCTCGCCGGGTGGAGCTTAGCAGGGAGAACGCTGGCGTTTAAGTAGTACCCGCCGTAGAACAAAAGGGCCGCGGCGAAGGCGAACGTGACGCCGTGGGTGCGTTCGCCCAGGACAAGGCGCCCGGGCCGCGTCCGACGGGCCAGCGCGAATATTAGCGCAGCCGAGAATGCGACCCCGGCGGCGAGAGCGAACGCGGCAAGTGCGAGTAGGACGCCGCCTCCCCGCGAAGTCGTTAGCTCCACGTCGAAAGCCGCGAGGGCCGCGGCCTCCCAAGCGCCGATAAGGCCCCCTGTCAAGGAGGCCCCCGCGGTGAACGCTATTATAGACGGTTTGTTCGCGCCGGCGCTCATATTAGCCGAACTCGACGTAGAATTCGGTGGTTACCTTTATAAGTTCGGTGAGCTCCGCCCGGCGCGTTTCGCGGTCGGGCGCTTCGGCGAATTCCTCGACGCCGTCGTAGACTTTGTCTTTAAGGTCGTCGAACTTATCTTCGCGGCCGCGGGCGGACGGCGGCATCGTCGAGCCGAAGAAGTTTTTTTGCGCCTCGCGCATGTTGGGCATAATGTGCTTCATGTCGTTGAAGCGCTTCTCGGCGAAAGCGAGGTTCATCTCGTCGGCGATCACGAGAAGCCGCACCGCCTCGTCGCCGGCGGTATTTGTATTATTTTTCTCGTGCAGCAAGAGGATTAATTTTTGGGCTTCTAAAATGCTGGCCTTGGCGCCGTCGAAATTATCCGCACCCACCTGGTTTTTTATATCGCCCATTATTTTGGCAAGCGATGAGATGCGGTCGGCCCACTCGTTGTCGCCCTCGAATTCGTCGGGCGGCTCGTCCGGCCAGGAGCGTTTAACTTCGCCGAACGCTTCCTCGCTCTGGCCCGCGGCTTCGGCCGCCTTCCCTTTATTTGGGGTCAGCGAGACGAAGCGAACGGCTTCCCGGAAAGCGGCGCAACCTTCGTCGAACTTCGCGATATCGGCCGCGGCGGTCTCGCCGGTGCTCGGCCCTTCGGTTTTTTTCTTGGCGCAGCCGAAAGCCAAAACCAGTAATATTATTATACTTACGTAGACGAGCGTTTTTTTCATTTCGTCCTCCTCTTAAACTCTTAGCCGAAGCTGTAGCGTCGGAACGTTCGCGGCGTGAATTTAACACCCCGCGTCGAGGCTGTCAAGGAAATCGTAAATGCGAGAAGCCGCGTCCGAGGCCGTTATCGCAGCCAGGCAACGGCGGTGGTGGCAATCGGGGAAGTAGCCGTCTTCGTAACAAGGGTGGCAGTCGGTTTCGTGCGTGAGAGTCAGTGCCGGCGTATGCCACGGGCCGTTCACTTTAGCGTCGGTGGGGCCGAAGAAGGCCACGGTCGGCGTCTCCGCGGCCGCGGCGAGGTGCATGGGTGCCGAGTCGTTACCTATGAAAGCCTTGGCCTTTTTGAATAGAAGGTATAAAGCCGGCAAGGACGTCTTGCCGGTGAGGTCGGCCACGCCGGTGGCGGCGGCGACGTCGGCATTTAACGCCGCGTCGGAGGGGCCGCCCACGAGCGCGACGTTATAGTCTGCTTTAAGGATATCGACGAGTTCTACGTAACGTTCGGCGGGCCAGCGTTTAGCCTCCATTCGCGTCTTGGGGTTAACGCCGCCGCCGGGCGCGACCAGCACCGGCGCCGAGTCGGCGAAGGGCGGTTCTCGGGAAAGATGCTCGGCTTCGGCCTCAGCCTTTTCACCCGGCACGACCGTCAGCGGGCCCGGGTCGCCGGGGGAGCCGCAGGCGCGGGCGAGGTCAAAGTATTCCTCCACCTGATGTCGGCGCTCGAGGTGAGGCACTTTCACGGTATGGGCGAAGCCGTCGCCGTCGCGGTCGGAGCCGACGCGGTTGGGTATACCGGTCCACGCGGCGAAGGCCGAGAATTCCCAGGCGTGGTGGAAAACTACGACGAGGTCGAATTTTTCGCGCGCGAGCCGCTTCCTGAGTCGGCGTAACTTGCCGACGCGTTTTTTTACGAATAGTTCTTCCGGTACGGTCCAGACGCGGTCGAAGGCGGGCGCCGCCGCGGCGAGGGGCGCGGCCGCGACGCCGGTGAGCAGCGTGACCTCGGCTCGAGGGAACAGTCGGCGTAAGGCGGTGAAAGCCGGCGTAGCCATCAAATATTCGCCGATGGCCCATAGTTTGACAACCAAGACCTTGCGTATTTCTTCGCGCGGCGGAAGCGGCGCTTCCCGCGGCCTGAGGGTCACTTTGGCGGTTGTTATCGCCGCGGCACGAACGGCCCTTTTGAATATGTTTCGTTTCTTCGACAAGGTTAGTGACGTCGACGCGGCGGGTTTATTCGTCGTTTTTGTATCGCCAAAACGTTACGCCTCGGCGATGGGTTATCTTCTCGAAGTATTCGGCCAACGCCGGCTCGAGTACCTCGGGGGTATCCAGGCCGTCGAGCGCGAACCGGGCTCCGCCGGCGGCGAGGGCTTCAGCCGTTTCTTCGTACGTCATCAAGTGGTAGCGGCGACGCTCCGCGGCGCTCAGCCTTTCGCCGACGCGATGCGTGAAGTAGCCGAGCTCCCAACCCGGCAATACCCGCCGCCGGGCGAGCGCGGCGTAACCGGGCCAGGCGGTGTAGGTTACTTCGTCGGGTGGCGTACCCTCGGCCAGTAGGCGAGCCGCGGCGTAAACCTCGGCCGGGCCGACGAGTTCTTTGTGCGCCCGGTCGAAGGCGACTTTGGCGGCGGGTCGGGCGGCGCCTACGACGGCCGCGGCGCCCACGACCGCCACCGCGACGGCTTTTTTCCGCCGCCACAACCACGCCGCGCCCACGCCCGCCGCGGCGGCGAACGGCGGTACGGCGAGGACGAAGTACTGCCGTTGGCTGCTCCCCGGCACGAGATTGGCAATTAAGATGAGAATACCGGCGGCGAGGGGGAACGCTAATAATTTACGCCGTTCCGTTCGAAGGGCCAGAAACGCCGTTACGACCAGAATCGCCGGGTCCGGCGGCAGCAGAAGGCTCAACGCCGCCGCCCATCGGCCCGTTGCCCCGCCTTCCAAGAACAGCTTGTGTATACCCCAAACGTTAAAGGCGAACGCGTCCGCCGCGGCCGCGCGGAAATAGAGGATTACGGGCGTTAAGGCCAGAAAGCCGACGCACAGCGCGCCGACGGCGGCCGTTCTCCGGCCCGGCCGCGACGACCACGAAAGCCAGATGCCGAAGGCCGCGGCCGGGAGGGTTACTATGAGCGTTAGCCGCGCGAGCGTAGCCGTGCCCAGTAGGGCGCCGATAACCAGCGCGCGGCCGAGGGCCGTTTTCTCAGTATCGCCGGGCCAGAGCCAGGCGGCGACGGCGAACGTTAACGCCGCGGCAGCCGGCGCGTACGTTTTGACCGGGACGAGCCACGTGAGCGAAAGCGACGACGAAGCAAGGAAAACGACGGCGAAGAACGACGCCGGCCCGCCGAAGCGGCGGGCGACGGCGACGCCGAGGAAAGCCGCGGAAAGAGCGAAGAGGGCGACGTTTAAACCGCGCAGCGCGTAGAGCGAAGGCCCGAAGATTTTTATCGCGCCGGCGTAGTAAAACGACGCGAGCGGTAAGTGCGGCAGGGCGAAGTCTCGGTAGGGTAGCGCCCCCTCGGCGAAGCGCCAGGAGGTATAGAGCCAGAAACCCTCGTCGCGGTCGACGGGGCGGCACCAGATTTGCGCTACGGCGAGTACTAAGAGGACGGCCAATACGGCCGCGGCGGCGATTTTTTTAGCGTTCAACGGCTCGGCTCCTGTCGCCCCGGCATCATAATATAAGGCGCAACCGCGGTCAAGGCCGTGGGCGGCCGCGGGCGAAATCGTTTGCGTGGTACGGCTTCATTTGGTATATTGATGTCGTTTGGGGCGTCGCGATGCTTGAGCGATTTTTCCATATAAGAGAAAGGAACTCGACGGTTCGTCGCGAGCTTTTGGGCGGCGTCGTCACTTTCATGACGATGTCGTACATTATTTTTGTAAACCCGGCTATTCTCAGCGCCGCGGGTTTGGATTTCGGGGGAGCCCTCGTCGCGACCTGCGTCGCCATGGCGGCGCTCATATTCGGCCAGTTTAAAGTACACCGGTATCTTCGCCGTACCCGAGAGCGTCGCGCCGGTTTTCGTGGGGCCGCTGAGGTACCTGGTCGAGGTGGCGCCGCTACCCAGGGCGACGTTGTTCTTGAAGATGGACCTGGCGGGGGCGTTCAACCTGGGCCTACTAAACGTCGTCTTAGTCGCGCGTTTGATATTCCCGGCGGCATAAGGCGGCCTATCGACTCCGTGTATGACTAGCGAACTTTCGATACCTCGTGAACGTTTCTACGTCGCCGCGGCGGTCGCGTTGGCGGCCTTCGTCGTATACGCCAAGACGCTGTGCGGCGACATCTTTTGGCAAGACTCCGGCCTGTTCAACCGTTCCGTCGGCCTTCTCGGCAGCGGCGTACCGCCGGGGTTTCCGGGGTGGCATTTGGTGTGTTATCTCTTCGCGATGCTGCCCGGAATAAACCCCGTCGTGGGGATGAACCTCTTTTCCGCGGTCGCGGGCGCGGCCACGGCTTTTTTAGTCGTCCTCCTCGTTTACGAGCTCGCGGACGGCGGTTGGGCCGCCGCGGCGGGCGCGGCCGTCGCCGGCCTCGCGTATTCGCTGGCGCCTACGGTTTGGATCCAATCCACGACGTGCGAAGTATATACGATGAACATGGCGCTCACCGCGGCGACGATACTCGCGCTATTCGTATGGCGCCGACGGGCCGACGTCCGGTGGTTCTACGTCGCGGCCTTCACGTACGGCATGGCGTGTACCAACCACCCGCAGCAGGCGGTCTTGTTAATTCCGTACGCGGCGTTCGTCTTTTGGCAACGCCGCGGCGCGGGGCTTCGCGGACGCCAACTCTACGTGGCGGGGGCGTTGTGGCTGCTCGCGATGTCCACGTACCTTTACTTGCCCGTGCGTTCCGCCGCCGGCGTCGTCCAGAATTGGGGCAAACCGGGAACCTTGTACGGCTTGTACTTCCACCTAACGGCCAAAGAGTTTCAGCACCAAATGTTCAGCGCGCCGTGGGCGGTCGTCGGGTGGCGGATGAAGACCGCGGCTTGGTTGTATTTGGACCAATTCCAGTGGGTGGGTATCGCAACGGGGGCGGTCGGAGCCGCGTGGCTCGCGTGGCGGCGCCGCGGCGATTTCCTGTATTTCGTCGCGATCGTTTTCTTCACGTTGATCCTGACCGTCAACTACCCGTCGTTCGGCTTCCGGGCGTGGTACTTCCCGTTCTATATGTTGACGGCGATATGCGTGGGCGTCGCGGTAACGCGAGTCGGCGAGGCGTTGGCGAAGTGGCGGCGCGCCGCGACGTACGTTTTTTTAGGGCTGGCGGCGGTCGTCGCGCTGGCGCCGGTACTTACGCGTTTTTACCAGGCGGACCGTACGTATTACCCATACGTCCGGGATTTTGGGGCGAATTATTTACGTTCGGTGGGATACGCGGACTTCTTTTTCCTGGGCGAGGAGAACTCCGCGCCCACGACCGGCATACAGGCGTTGACGACGTTGGAGTACGCGCGTCCCGATATCTTCTTCGTAGATACCACGGGCAACGCTAATTATTTCGACGTATTCGACTTCGGCGGCCGGGACCTGTCTCACGCGCCGGTCGATGTAATCGTCAAATATTTCTATGAAATTATGCGGGGCGTTCTCGCGGAGGAACGCCACGATTATTACTTCCTTTACCCGTACGACTTCGTCTATCCGTGGGGCTACGGCTTCGCAAAAGACGGCGCGGTTTACCGTGTTATTCGGCGCGGTTCGCCGCCTCCCCGCGACGACGTCATAACCCGTTACGTAGTTCGGGGCGTCGACCCGCCCACCACTTATTTAGACCATTGGGCGCGGGGGACGGTCGGGAATTTTCTCTACGAGATGTACCAGCGTTATAGGCCGCGGGACGAAGCTCGGGCCGAAGAATATTTTGTGCTCGCCGACCGCGTAGGCCGCCGCGCGCACGAAGTGCAGCACAATTTGGGGACCGTCTTTTACCTTAAAAGAGATTACGCCGGCGCCGTTCCCTATTTCGAGCGGGCCGTAGCGATCGAGCCGACCGATTCCTTTACCCGTTATTTACTTGCCGACTGCTACCACGAGCTCGGGCGGACGGAAGACTCGCGCCGCGAGGTTGAGGCCGCGCTGCGGTATAGGCCGGGTTACGGGCCGGCGACGTTTACGCTGGAAACGGGTTCCTTCATCAAGTGGTAAAGCGGGCGCGTAAAGGCCAGGTATTCCTCGTCGACAATGACGTACTGCGGCGCATCGCCGACGCCGCCCAGATAGCGGCCGACGACACCGTTCTCGAGATCGGTATGGGCCGGGGCGAGCTGACGCAGCATTTGGTGAGGAGAGCCCGCGAAGTCGTTGCCGTCGAGTTGGAGGAGGCCTTCGTAGACGCCGCGGCGCGTGACTTCGAACGATACGACAACCTCACCATAGTGCACGCCGACGTTCTGGACGTCGACTGGGCCGAGCTGGTTCCGGAAGGGCGGCGGGTGGTGGTAGTCGGCAACGTCCCGTTTTACATTACCGGGCCGATATTGAAGCTACTCTCGGACCGCCGGGCCCAGATAAGCCGGTGGACGTTGACGCTGCAAAAGGAAGTCGCCGAGCGCGTTTGCGCCTCGCCCGGCGGTAAAGTCTACGGTGGATTATCGGTAAAAATGCAGACGTGGGGCGAGCCGTATCTCGCGTTCGTGATACCGGCCGGAGCTTTCGAACCGAAGCCGGAAGTGGACGCGGCCGTCGTAACGTACCGGTACTACGACGAACCGCCCGCCCGGTTCGTAGACTCGGAACTCTTCGGCCATTTCGTAAACTTCGTCTTCGCCGCGCGGCGTAAGAAGGTCGGCAATCGCCTGGCTACGCTTCTGGCCGGCAGCTTTTCGGCGGCGGAGGTAACCGCCAAGCTCCGCGAGGCCGGTTTCGAGCCGTCGGCAAGGCCGGAGAATTTTTCGCCCGGCGAGTTCGCCGGGATTTACGGATTGTTCGAGCCGTACTTAATCGCTGAGGTCAAGGGGTAGTAATATGGCGGGTGCAAGTAGAGCGGTTTTAATTATGGCCGGCGGTCGGGGTACGAGGCTCTGGCCGCTCTCGCGCCGCGACCGACCCAAGCAGTTTCTATCGTTGGTTACGGACCGTACGCTAATCGAGGACGCGTACGAGCGCGTCGCGCCGCTGGTGGATGCCTCGCACGTATACGTGGTCGCCGAGGAAGATATCTTACTCAACGCGCGGCCGCTCTTACCGGAAATACCGCTGGCAAACTTCATCGCCGAGCCGGCGGCCCGGAATACCTGGCCCAGTTGCGTACTGGGTACGCTGGAGATCGTGGACCGCCTCGGCTCGAGAGCCACGGTCCTCGTTTTACCGGCCGATCACGCCGTCGAAAACGGGGATGCGTTCCGGAAGGCGTTGGCGGTGGGTTTTCGGCGCGCCGAAGAGGGGGCCATAGTCACCTTCGGCGTCAAATCCGACCGGCCCGAGACCGGTTACGGCTACGTCAAGTGCGGCGAGGCTTTGGAATCCGGTCCGCCCGGCGTACGGCAAGGCCTTGAGTTCAAGGAGAAACCGGACGAGGAGACGGCGCGCGAGTACCTGTCCTCGGGGAATTACCTGTGGAACAGCGGCATGTTCGTTTGGCGCGCCGACCGCTTTCTCGAGTCAACGGACCAATGTTGCCCGGAGCAGTTTGCCGTCACGAAAAGCCTGAAGAGGCCGCTCGCCGCGGGCGAGACGGCGAAAGTGGCGGAGATATACGATAAGCTCGAGGCGACGTCCGTAGACTACGCCTTTATGGAGAAGTTGCCCGCGTTCGAGGTGGTCGAGGCCGATTGCGGGTGGGACGACATCGGTTCCTTCGACGCGCTCCAGCGTGTGCTGCAGCGCGACGACCGCGGCAACATAAGCCGGGGTGTCGTCTACCAGTTGGAGGGAGTAGGGAACATCGTCCTGGCCGGCGGGCGGCGGCCGGTAGTGTTGTTCGGCGTGGACAACAACGTCGTCGTCGACGCCGGCGACGTCGTCCTCGTTTACCCGAAGGGGGCGGGGCAAGACGTACGGCGGGTAGTCGAGTTAATGAAGAAGGAACGGCCCGACCTCGTTTGACTATCCCTTAATGAGTTGTCAAGGTGGGCCTCGGGCCCGCCTTTTCGTTATCGTTCAGTGTGTGACCGGCTCGAGGTACGCGGCGTAGTCGAACGACGGGCTGCGCTCCGCGTCGTGGCAACGCGTGCAGGTCTTTTCGTTAATAGGGAGCGTTTTAATAGTGGGGGATTGCGCGTGCCCTTCGCCCGGGCCGTGGCATTCCTCGCAGCCCACGTCTAAACGAGCCGGTTTTTGCCCGGCGACGAAGCCGCCTCGGAAGCCGTAGCCGGTTACGTGGCAGCTGATGCACTCAGGGTCCGTCTCGCGGCCTACGTCTTCGAGGGATGCGTACGCCGCGGCGTGTGTCGTCCCGCGCCACTGTTTCTTTTGAGGGGCGTGGCACCGCGCGCACCGGCTCGAGCCCACGTAGATGAAACCGCCCGGCGGCACGCTCTCCGGCGGTTTCAGCAACTTCTTCTCGTCGACGAGCTTACGGAGCGCGACGTAGTATTTTTCGACCAGGACCTGCGTGGCTTCGTCTTTCGCCGTCTCTCTCGTAACCGGCAAGACGTGGTTTTCGGCCTCGGCGACGTTAAACTCCTCGTCGAGCGTAAGTTTGAGCATGCCGACGTAGCGGTTGCGGCTTCGCGTGTAGACCATCCAGCGGCCTTTGACTTTCTCCGCTTGCGGCGTTTGGCCGCCGCGATGGCCGGCGACGACGACGTCTATCTCTTTGGGGCACTTGGCGGCGAAAGCGCGCGCCTTGTCGACGTTGCCGATATGGGCGAGGCAGATGACGACGTCGGCCTGCCGCCCGAGTTCGTACATTGCCTTTTTAAGGTTCTTTTTATACGGCTCGACGTCGACGCCGCGGAAATCTTTTCCAGCGATGAGCTCGGCGTTTAGGAAACCGACGATACCTATTTTCAGGCCGGCGCGGTCTATTACTTTAAAGGTCGGCGCGAACGGTTCACCCTCCGCGACGACGTTGGACGATATTATCGAGATGTCGTTGATTTCGACCAGGTTCTTCAAGAAATCGAGGCCGAAGTTGAAGTCATCCTCGCCCAGGTTAACGGCGTCGTAGCCGAAGGCGCCGTATGCCTCGGCCGAGATTTCGCTTTTTAGGCGGTCCTGTTCGCCGACGTTGGGGCTGAGGAAGTCTCCGACGTCGACGAAGACGGCGTCGGGATGGGCGGCGCGGATAACGTTGACGAGTGTAGCGCGCCGGGCCAGGCCGCCGTACGCCAGGAGGTTGCAGCCGCAGGATTCGACTTCGGCGCCGCTGTCGCCGGTATATATAATTAATAGTTCGCGGCGTCCGTTTCCTTGGGGCGAAGCCGACAAGGCGCACAGCGCCAGGCCGCAGACCAGAGCCGCTCTGAGCTGCGCATACATTTAATAGCCGAGGCGCGCGAGCTTATCGCGAAGTTCGACCGCGGCGCGGCGGTCATCGTACGCGCCGGCGTAGACGCGGTACGTTAGGTCGGGAGCGGCTTTTATAAACACGTCGGCGTCCGCGCGCGCCGAGATCTCTTTGGCGAGCAGGTAGGCGTAGCGCCGCGGGACGTCTTGGTCGACGCGCACCGCGAATCTCGGTTCGCCTTTTACGTAGACCGCAACGACGTCCGGTCCCGCAGCTACGGCGACTTCGCCCTTCCAGGCCATTTCGGGGGGCGCGGCCGGCTCGCGGAACAAACCTTCGCGCAGCGCCCGCGCGACGAGCGCGTTTTCTCGTAGCGCGCCTTTACTGGAGAAGACCACGACGCCTTTTGCGCCTGCTTCTCGCGCCGCGCGGCCTTTGGCGACCATCTCCTCGCCAACGGCGTCGTCGAATTCGTCGGCCGCCACCTCGGGGACCATGATACCGGCATATATATGGCGGCCGGACGCGACGCGGAAGGCGTCTTCGATTTGTTTGCCGACTATGCCGGGGTCGCGGCTGTACGCCATCGGCATTACGGCGTCTACGTAACCGCCCTCAAGCCAGGCGGTCCAATCCTGAAGGCAGTCGTTGTACGCGGTCCCCTTTCGCGAGGCGAAGACGGCCGCGGTTAGGGAGCACGTCGGCTCGAGTTTCGCGAGGCCGTCGTAGAGGCGGTTGACGAAGGCGCTAATCTTGCGTCGCCGCCAATCCGCGAAGGCCGGCGCGTCGTCCAGCGTCTTCCCGGTTTCGGCTTGGTATAGCTCTATGGCTTTGGGGTGCCGGCCGAAGGCGGGCGTGGGATAGCGAACGTAGTCGAGGTGTAGGCCGTCGACGTCGTAGTTGGCGACGATATCGGCGAATACGTTATACAGGTAATCCTGGACTTCGGGTAGCGCGGGCTCGAGCCACGCCATGCCGTAGCGGTCCCACGTTTCGCCGCGGCCGTTTTGGCTCAGCCACTCCGGGTGCTCAAGCGCGGGGTGCCCGGGCGGCGTGGGCGTCTTCCGGTTTAAAACGACGTACGTCGTGACCCAGGCGTGGACTTCCAGGCCGGCGGCGTGCCCCTTATTTATTATATCTTCTAATGGGTCGAAGTCGGCCGGCCGGCCGGCGACGTGTGGAGAGCGGGGTTCCGGGTTGGCGAAGCGGGCGTCGTTTTTATTGGGGATGTATAACGCGTCGCCGCGATAGCGGACCTCGACGAAGAGCGCGTTGAAGTTGTGGCTCGCGGCGGCGCTCACGACTTGGCCCACGGCCGCGGGCGAGTTTATATCCCACGGGCAAACCCACAGGCCCCGGAGTTCGTCGGCCGTTTCGGCAACGCTGCTTAGCGGCGCGACGGCGAGTAGCAATAACGTATATAGACGAAGGACCTTGGGGCGTTCCATCGAAACCATGATATGTAAAAACGCGGGCCGAGGCAAACCTTTATTTGTGTTGAGGGGCGCGCCCGACAGGTGTTATATTTCGACGATGGTTGCGGAAGAGACGGAAAAGGGTTGGACGCGCCGGGACTGGTTTATATTAGCCGCGGTCGTGGCCTGGGCCGTCGGGGTCCGGCTCCTTTTACTCGCGACGGCCGGCGACCACGCGTACTACCGGACGCCGGTGATGGATATGGCCTACCACGACGCGTGGGCGCGCCGCATCGCCGACGGCGACTTTTGGGGCAGCGAGATTTTCTTCCGGGCGCCGCTGTACCCGTATTTTTTAGGGTTATTGTATTGGTTGGGTAAAGGGTCCATCCTGTTTGCGCGCGTCGCGCAGGGTTTCGTCGGCGGCGTGAGCGCGGGGCTTTGTTTCTTGCTCGGCCGCGAGCTCTTCGACAGGCGGGTGGGCGCCGTGGCGGCGGTCGCCCTCGGTACAATATGGACCGCGATTTTCTACGACGTGGAGTTGCTGCTCGTCGTGCTCGAGGTCCCGCTGGGGCTCGCGTTCGTTTACGCCGTCGTACGATCGGTGAAGACCGGTAAGTATCGGTGGGCGGCGGCCGCGGGTGGAGCGTTGGGGCTGGCCGCGATAACCAGGCCCAACGTCCTTGCCGTGGCGGCTTTTATCTGGCTGGCGTACGTCGCGGCCCGGGCCGGGACGCGGTTGCCGCGGCGACGAATAATCGCGTCGCTCACGGTCTTATACGGCCTGGCGGCTGTTTTCGTGGGTACCGTCGCGGCGAGGAACTACGCCGTCGCGCGGGAGCCGATTCTAATATCGTGGCAAGGCGGCGTCAACTTGTGGATAGGCAACAACCCCGAAGCGGACGGAATGACGGCGATGGTCCCGGGCACCCACGGCGATTGGTGGCGGGGCCATTACGAATCGATACGGATGGCGGAGGAGGCCGCCGGCAGGCCGTTGGCCCATTCGGAGGTAGACCGCTACTACCTGGCTCGCGTAGCCGAATTCGCCCGCACGGAGCCGTTGACGGTGCTCAGGTTGTTAACGCAGAAGACCTATTTCTTTACGAACGCGTACGAAGTGGCGAATAATTTCGACCTTTATTACCTGAAAAAACATTTCTGGGTGTTGAAATACGACCCCGTAAGTCTGTACGTCGTTTTACCGTTCGCCTTTTTCGGGATGATTCTGTGCGCGCGGCGATGGCGGCAATTGGCGCCGTCATATATCTACGTAGTCGTCTATTCCGCGTCGGTGATATTGTTCTTCGTGAACGCGCGGTTTCGCATGCCCGTCGTGCCGTATTTTTGCGTGTTCGCCGCGGCCGCGTTTTTTTATTTCTGGGATAATTTGCGAAGGTGGCGTGGCGTACAAATCGGTTGGCACGTCGCGGCGCTCGCGGCGTTGTTCGTCTTCTGCGACGCGGACCCGTTCGGTATAGGTCATCGATCGAAGTACGAGGCGCAAGGCCACTATACGATGGGTACGGTGTACCTCGCGGACGGCGACCTGGACGCCGCCGAGCGCGAGTACGAGGCGGCGCTGGAGGCGGATTGGGAAATCGCCGGTATAAACACGCTCAACGACCTCGGCATCATCGCGGCGCGGCGGGGCGATATGGCTAAGGCCGAGCATTACTTCCGGCTGGCGGTAAAGGTCAAGCCCGATTACAGCAAGGGGTGGAACAACATAGGCAACATCCGCGCGCAAGCCGGCGACGTCGAGGGGGCGCGCGAGTGCTACGAGCGCGCGCTGGCCGTGGAGCCGGAGGACGGCCGGGCGTACTATTTTTACGGGAAGCTCCTGTTGCAGGAGGGCGACGTGGACGGCGCCGCGGAGAAATTCGAACGTTCCGTTCACTTCCAGCCCAATTTGAGCGCGGCCTGGTACGAGCTGGGCAACGTTACCCGCGACAGGGGCGACCTCGAGCGTGCTCGCGACTGTTACAAGGAGGCGGCCTATTACGAGCCTAAGGCTTTGGACGTTAAGCACCGGCTGGGAGAGGTCCTCCACCAAATGGGCGACTACGCCGCCGCGGAGCGGGAGTACCGCCTTATCCTCGATATCGCGGAGGACCCGCGCGCGCGGTACAACCTGGCGTGCGCGCTGGCGCGGCAGGGCCACGGCGACGAGGCGATGGCCCATCTAAGCCGCGCCGTCGAGCTCGCGCCGGAGCGCTACCGGGAGATGGCCGCCGAGGACGAGGACCTCGCGTCGCTGCGCGGGCGCGGGGATTTCGAGCGCCCGGTAGTCCGGTAGTAGTTATTGCGTCGGCAGGCCGGGCATTAGTTATAATACCCGGTAAGAGGTGAACGTTATGTTGGTATGGAACCCCGAAGTCACGATGGGCAACGTCATCCTGGCGAGCCTGTTGTTGTTGACGTTCGTCGGCCTGGTTATGAATTATTTCCAAATGCGCAAGACTATAACGCAGAAGCGCGCCGAGTTCCTGATAACGCTTGCGAGGGATTACCTGCTGGACCCGGACTTGATTGAATTGTATTACCAGATAGACTACGAGAAGTTCGAGTTTGACGAGGGAATGCTGCAAACCGACTGTGAGAAGAAGCTGGACAAACTGCTCTATGTCTACGAGAACATCGCTCGGATGTACGTTATGGACAACATAAATAAGAACGACATCAAATACTTCGCGTACCGCTTCATCCGGGTCTACCAGAACCCGGAAGTGAAAAAGTACGTCGCGTTCTTAAACGAGTGGTATGGGAAGAAGCTGTCGGTCAAGCCGTTCGAGGCGTTCCAGAAGGTCGGGCCGATACTCGAGAGGGAATTCCGGTGCCGATAAGGGCCTTATTAGTTTAAGAAAAAACCGCCGGCTTAGCCGGCGGCTTTTTCCTGTTTATCTTCCTTATTAATTATACCAGCGCCCGGGCGCCCTCGAGGACCTGGTTCAACA
>SDBS01000139.1_pt1 | contig 58106 bp, 56 predicted proteins | sample 2277091 | NCBI WGS metagenome assembly SDBS01 (sample SAMN10404972, study PRJNA504765) | marine sediment metagenome | isolation source: marine sediment core GS10_PC15, 163 cmbsf | place: Arctic Ocean: Southern Knipovich Ridge | collected 2010 | reverse complement strand
AAAAAAGGAAATAGCGGGGTAATTAATTATGAGCAAAAATATTGGGAGTAATTTTGACGACTTTTTAAAAGAAGAAGATTTATTTGATGAAGCAGAAGCAGTAGCCATTAAGCGTGTGCTTGTGTTTCAGATACAAGAAGAGTTAGAACGTAGACAAATAACTAAAACAAATATGGCCAAAACGTTGCACACAAGCAGGGCTGCTGTAGACAGATTAATGGATCCTACTAATATCAGCGTCACATTAAAAACGATGGTAAAATCAGCGCATGCCCTAGGAAAAAAAATTAAAATTACAATAACTGCATGACATTATTGCGCGGCAGGTTTCCCTATCATCTGCATTTGCTGGTCAACCATTTGTGCTGCCGTACTATTTGGAAATTGCTTTTTAATCTGATTTAATTCATCTTTTGCCTGGGCATATTTCTTTTGGCTGTTATAAATCATTGCCATTTTCAACATTGCATCCGACACTTTGGCAGAAGTCGGGAATTGCTTAATCACAGCCCGCATTTCTGTTGCCGCACTAACGAGATTGTTTTGCAAATAATAAACCTCGCCCAGCCAATAATGCGCATTAGCAGCATATTTTCCAGTTGGATAATCATTTAGATATTTCTGCATTAATTTAGTAGCATCATCATATTTCTTTGCTGTTAAAGCATCAAAAGCCACTTTATAGGCCTGATCTTCTGTATCACTGGCTGTAGTTGGCGCAGTAGTCTGGCTGCTAGCGCCAGGTTGTTGCTGACCAATCCGCTGATTCAAGTCTTGATAGAAATTGCGTAATTGCTGACTCAACACCTGATTTTCATGATTAGCTTCATCTAATTGACCTTGCAGTGCTTGCACTTTTTGTTGCAAGTCATCAATCTGCTGTGACAAATTCATCTGCGTAAAATTCCGCATTTGTTGCTCTAGCTTGGCCACCCGTTGATCCATAGTCAGATTTTGCTCAGTATAACTGGTATCAGCCTGAGTCGTTGCTGCTGGCTGCGAAGCATCGGGTTGAGCTGCAGCAGGTTGTGGAGCCGTTTGTCCAACATTAGCACTAGTTGATAAGTCTTCTATGGGAATATTATCGGCTAGCACCATGGTGGTCAAAGTTAAAGCAAAGATTAAAACAACAGCTTTTATGATTCGCATAATTTATTTGGCCTCGTAAGTTAAATTGACGCGACGATTTAATTTGTAGCAGCTTTCATTATGACAAAAAGCGACAGGCTTTTCTTCGCCATAACTATTGGTAACGATCTGATTTGGAGCCACGCCCTGCTGCTTCAAAAGAGCCGCGATATCTTTAGCACGACGCCATCCTAAGGCCACATTATATTCACGGCTACCACGCTCATCAGTGTTGCCATCTAAACGCACACGAGCACTTGGATGAGCCACTAAATAATTAGCTTGCACATTGATCGAAGCGACATCATCCTGATGCACATTATCGTTGTTAAAATCAAAACGATAAACCTGATTATAAGGAGCTTTTAGCTTATTAGCATAGGAAGCAGAACCCATATCATTACCGCCGAACTGTTGTTGGCCCGCAACACCACTTGTAGTTGCTCCACCATTAGCGCCACCATTTTCACCTGCGCTTCCGGTTTTAGATCCAAAAGTACTACAAGAGGCAAGCGCGATAGCTGCCGTTATTACTAACAAAATCTTTACTATATTCTTCATAATATATTCTCCTTTAACTCTAAAACATAACCACCATTAAACATACCCAGTTTGTCATTGCGAGCAACGCGAAGCAATCCAGTTTTCTTACAATAAAATGCTGGATCGCGTCGTCGCTACGCTCCTCGCGATGACACAAAAATTACATTTACCTTCGCCAAAGTCACGGCGGACCTCCTCGACAAGCTCGGGACAGGCAGCCGCTCGCAATGACAACTTCTATTAATTTAAAAATGGCGACCAGGCCGGTTCTTGTACTTGACCTTCCTGCGCCGGCAACCTTAATTCAACCCTGTCATCAACAGAAACCTCTGCCAAAACACCGCGTCCAGCATAATTGGTAGAATATACCACCATTTGCCCATTCGGTGCTACACTTGGCGACTCATTTAAATTGGATTTAGTTAAAATATTCACTCTGCCACTAGCTAAATCTTGCATAGCAATATTAAACTCGCCATCTGCGCCATGCAACATCACAATACTTTTACCATCAGGTGTAAAAGAACCACGAGCATTATAACTACCTTTATATGTAACGCGTGTAACTTTTCCACCACTTGAACTGACTTGATAAATTTGCGGCCCACCACCACGACTTGAGGTAAAAATAATAGTTTTACCGTCTGGAGACCAAGCTGGTTCCGTATCTAGAGATGATCCGAAAGTGATCTGGGTGAATTTTTTGGAAGCCATGTCGAGAGTGTAAATTTTTGGATAACCGCTTTTAGTTAAAACCAATGCCAATTCCTTGCCATCTGGAGACCATGCTGGCGCTCCATTGATTCCAGGAAACTTTGAAACCAATTGGCGTTGACCGTTCATAACGTTTTGCGCATAAATCGCTGCCCGAGCGCCTTCAAATGAGACATAGGCGATTTGCTTGCCATCTGGCGACCAGGCTGGTGACATTATCGGCTCAGATGAAGTCAACATCACTTGCGGATTGTAACCATCGACATCAGCCACCATCAGTTTATGTGTAGGCTGTTGGCCAGGATTTCGTTGCACTAATATATATGCAATGCGTGTTGAAAAAATTCCTCTTTGGCCTAATAGCTGTTGATAAACTAAATCGCTTATATGATGCGCCAAAGCTCGAAAGCTTTGTTGTGAAACTGTAAACTGCTTATCTAATAATGTCGACTGACCATAAACATCAAGTAATTGAAAACTAACCTGATAGCCAGAACCACTCGGTGTCACACTGCCAACAACCACATCATTAACTTTGTTCTGGCGCCAAGCAGAAAAATCATGCACTGCAGCTCCGGCTGGCACAGTTGTTGTAACTTTAAAATAACCGCTATTTTGCAGATCAGTCGTAATAACATTGGAAATAGCAGCACCATCGGTAAACGGCACTACGGCTACCGGTAAGCCTCTATCAACACCTTTGGTTAATTCTAGATCTAACGCTGCCTGCGCTGTAATAGCGAATCCTAAGAGAAGAATCGTAGCAAACTTTAATACTTTCATCATGATATTATCAATTTTTAAAACACCCCTTCTGGTCGTACAGTTAACCTAATTGTGCGGAAATTGTCAAATAAATCTGCGTCTTTGGGAACAGGTAATGGAGATGCTTTTAAGACCGCAGTTTTAGCCGAACGATCTAAAGCGGCATTACCACTACTTCGAACCATCTGCACGTTCAATACTTCCCCGCCAGGCGCCACAGTTACTAGCAATTTGCAGGAAATTCCTTTGGGCAAATTCGGTGGTGGAATCCAATATGAAGAAATAACCTGCAAAATCAAGGCCTTATATTTATCAACTTGGCCCTGCATCTGCTTTGCAGCCGCCATTTGCTGTTGCTCGGCTGCAAGTTGTTTTTGCATGTTTTTTTGCATTGTTGCTTGTCGTTGTGCAGCTAAAGCTTTAGCTTTCTCGGCTTGGGCTTTGGTAAGCTGCTTTTGCTTGGCTATTTTTTTTACTTTGGCTTTATCTGCTGCTATATGTTTTTGCTTGAGTGCTTCTTGCTTTTTTTTCTCAGCCAATATTTTCTGTTTTTTTAATTCCACTTCGCGTTGTTTTTTTGCCGCTATTACTTTTTGTTTGGCTGTTTTTTCTGCTTTAAGTTTCTTAGCAGCTTCCAATTTACGTTTTTCTGTCGCTGCTTTTTGTGCTTTTATCCGCCGTATTTTTGCTTGTTCTGCTTCTTTTTTCCTTTGCTTCTTTGCCTCAATAGCTTGCATTTGCTGCTTCACCTGGGCTTGATTCACGACAACAGCCTGAATAATCTTTACTGAAGATGATGGTACAGAATAACTCGTATGATGAGCAAACTTAATAAATAAAAACGTAAACAAGCTCAAATGCAATATTATTGCAAAAATTAACGGCCATTTGTAAATACGACTCAGCATGGTTAAATTTTACCTGTTGCAGGCTCTAAAGTGTAGTATTTAATGCTATACTACATTACAATTGAAACAATAATAATCATCAGAAATCAGATTGTAGGATTTTTCAATGAAATAAAATGGTCTGATAAACCAGGCATAGTATCTGTAAATAAGGAAAACAGTTTTGAGATATAAGTTAAAATATTCTTTATGTTTATTGCCGTTACTACTAGCATTCAATATACCGGTAAGTTATGCTGCACCAGCTGTTTATCTCTTTTTAGGAGCTGGGCCTGCAAAGGCATATAAGTCTCTTCTAAAAAACCCAAATATAAAAGGCGCCCAGATTATTTATTCATGGAAAACGCTAGAGCCTAAAAAAAACGTTTATAATTTCAACCCTATTAGAAAAGATTTAAAATTTCTTAACTCCATACATAAATCGCTATTTATACAGATACAGGATAAATCCTTTAATCCAAAAGTTATCCCTGTACCAAGCTATTTATTAAGTAAACAATATGGCGGCGGCATAGCAGAACAAACAGATTTTCCGGGTGAGGGAAAACCATTGTCGTCCGGATGGGTAGCGAAACAATGGCTTCCCAGTGTACGTCATCGGTTTCAAAAATTATTGCGAAATCTCGCTAAGCAGTTTGACGGAAAAGTAAAAGGGATTAATTTACCCGAGACCGCAATTGACCTTAATCAAAAAAGACTACCTCCAAACTTTACTTGTGACCGTTATTTCAACTCAATTATAGCTAACTTAACGGTATTGCGTTCGGCATTCCGAAAAAGTTATGTTATCCAATACATTAACTTCTTCCCATGTGAGTGGAATAATGATCATCATTATATGAGTAGGTTGTTCGCCTTTGCGGAAGAAAATAATATTGGGTTAGGTGGACCAGATGTAGTGCCTTATCGTCGTGGACAAATGAAAAACAGTTATCCGTTTTTTCATCGTTACAAAGACAAATTACCATTAATTACTTTCGCAATACAAGAACCTGATTACACTTATAAAAATCCTAAAACAGAAAAACATTTCACTGCCACAGAACTTTATCTATTTGCTAAAAATTATCTAGGAGCAACAATTTTATTTTGGAATACTCAACAACCACAATTTTCAAAATACGTTGTACCGTTATTGAATAAATTAAGTAACAATCCAGTTAAAATATCACAAAAAAGATAAAGCAATATTTAAAATTATTTACCTTAATATGGAAACCTTTTTCAATACACGTGCTATACTCCCTCGATGAGAAACAAATTACGCAATATAGCCATCATCGCTCATGTCGATCATGGCAAAACTACCTTGGTAGATAAACTATTACAGCAATCAGGAACTCTGAAACAAAGAACCCAAGTTGCTGAGTGTATTATGGATTCTAATGAGCTGGAAAAAGAGCGTGGCATCACTATCTTAGCCAAAAACACCGCTATTGAGTGGAACGGCTACCATATCAACATTGTAGATACTCCAGGTCATGCCGACTTTGGCGGTGAAGTAGAACGCATTATGTCGATGGTAGATTCCGTGCTGCTACTAGTAGATGCCGTCGACGGTCCTATGCCACAAACTAGATTTGTAACCCAGAAAGCATTTGACCAGGGTTTAAAACCTATTGTTGTGATTAACAAAATCGATCGTACTGCCGCGCGTCCCGAGTGGGTAGTTGACGAAGTGTTTGATCTGTTTGACCATTTAGGTGCAACTGACGAACAGTTGGATTTCCCCATTATTTATACCTCTGCCCTTGAAGGTTACGCAACTACCGACATCAGCAAACCTGCTACCGATATGACACAGTTGTTTGAGATGATCGTTAATAATGTGGCGCCGCCAGAAGCAGATATAAAAGCCCCATTTCAGATGCAGATTAGTGCCCTTGATTATTCAAGCTATGTTGGCTCAATTGGCATTGGTCGCATTACTCGCGGCATTGCCAAAACCAATATGCTGGTAACTTTAATTGATAGAGATAAAAAGAAACGCAAAGGCCGTATTTTGCAGGTTTTCAAACATTTAGGCTTAGAACGCCAAGAAGTCCCAGCAGCATATGCTGGCGATATTATTGCTATAACGGGCATTGATAATCTCAAGATCTCCGACACTCTATGCGATCCAGATCATGTTGCTGCCCTGCCCCCGCTTACTGTCGATGAACCTACTATAATAATGACGTTTCAAGTGAACAGCTCCCCGTTTGCCGGGCGAGAAGGCAAATTCCTGACTAGCCGTCATCTGTTGGCTAGATTATCACGTGAACTTATTCACAATGTTGCACTTCGAGTTGAAGAGACAGCAGATCCAGATAAGTTTCGAGTCTCGGGCCGTGGTGAGTTGCATCTGTCTGTTTTATTGGAAAACATGCGGCGTGAAGGTTATGAGCTCGCGGTTTCTCGCCCTGAAATCATAACTAAAATGATCGATGACAAATTGCATGAACCATTTGAGCAAGTAACAATTGATATTGAAACCCAGCATCAAGGCACCATTATGGAGCAGATGGGACTAAGGCAAGCTGAACTGCAGAACATGCAGTTTGATGATAGAAATCATGATAGAGTACGCTTAGATTATATAATGCCAACTCGTGGCTTAATTGGCTTTCATACTTCTTTTTTGACCATGACTTCTGGCACAGGAATTATGCATCATGTGTTTGATCACCTGGGTATCATGAAAAGCTCTGCTATGCATAAACGTCTAAATGGAGTGTTAATCTCTAATGAAACAGGGAAAGCTACTGGCTTCTCACTCTGGAACCTACAAGAACGCGGCAAAATGCTGATCGGCCCTCAGACTGAAGTTTATGAAGGAATGATTGTCGGAATTCATTCGCGCAACAATGATTTAGTAGTTAATGTTATCAAAGGAAAACAGCTTACCAATGTGCGCTCTTCCGGCACGGATGAACATATCAATCTGGTCCCGGCAATTAAATTTACACTAGAACAAGCACTTGATTTTATCGAAGATGATGAATTGGTAGAAATAACTCCAAAGCATATTCGCCTACGCAAAAAGCAATTAACAGAAATCGATCGACGCCGTGAGTCACGAAGTAAAACCAAAGAATCATAGAAAATTTTATAATATAAAAATTTATCATTAACTAGTCTATACTTTATATATGTTTCTACATAATGAAATAGCTGGTGCTTCAAGTGCAGCCGGAGGAGGATCAAGCTCATCTAGCTCCAGCGCTTCTGTTTCGTTTCAATTAAGTGAATATACCCAAGCACGTCAATGGCATAAAATTGAGGGATTAATTCTAAGTAACTCCGTTACATCTCCAGATTTAAATGCCAAAGTCTTCTATGATACTGGTAGCGATGCAGATGACTATTATGAAACTATTTTCGTACCAGTTGTATGGTTTTTTGCCTTATCTCAGCAATGGCAACTAATTGACATACTACTACAACGAAGATTACTTACTGCTGAGCATTTAGCTGTGGCGCCACCAATATGTCCAGACACAGGCAAAAATATTGTTTGGCTAATGGCATATTATAAACAATGGGATTTAATTAGAGATTGTGTATCCCTGATTAATGATCAACATCTGACAAGTGAAGGAAATTACCAGAGGAGTCCTCTAGCTGAAATACGCAAAGTAACAGCTTTGAATTTTCTTTTTACTTACAAACAAACACAACTGATTCAAGCCATATTTCGTACACCAAGATTCTTAACTCATCATATAAACTTAAATCATGTAATAACCAGAGAAGTAATGTTTGATTTGGCCCGTCAGCATGATTCACAAACTTTTTATCGCCTATGCGAACTTGGAGCGCTGGACAATGCAAGAAACACTCATCCATATTTACCTAGCGAAACAAAAGGACAGGATATGTTTATCCTGCAATATTATGATGAACTAATGCGTTCTCTTATGACAGGACTTCATGACAACTTTAATCTTGGCCTTGCAATTCCTGCCATGCAGCAAATAACCTCATATCGATTACCTCCTGAAATTTTATACAGAATTCAAACTCACATGGGTAGTCCAGTATTCAGCAAAACATTAGAACAACGATTTAACGGCGAAACATCTAGGTATTTTATGGAAATTGAAACATTAACAGATCGCTCTTTACAAAAATATCAGTCACAATGGTCATCGCCATTTACGGTAACACATGCACATGGATATATTATGTCTGCGCATGATCTAGGCCTATCACGACAGAATATGATAATGACTCTGCAAAAAGTTTTAACAGAAAATGGCTTGCAACACATGATTTTTGACAGTACATTCCGCCTTTGTTTTATTGCATTAACTGGTTCCATGGGTGAGCGCGAAATAGAGCTTGAACCTGGAACAATTTTACATATTATTCAGACTGCACTAAAAGCAAGTTTATAAAAAACACCTGTATTTTTTGACATGCGATGTCTGTTTTTCGCGATAATAATTTACAGTAAACTGCATTTTTGCAAGCGATGATCAGGAATAGCAAACTCGTCATCGCGAGGAGTGAGCTTGTCCTGAGCTTGTCGAAGGAAACAACGAAGCGATCCAGAAAACTAGATTGCTTCACTACGTTCGCAATGACAATTGAGTTTCTGCTCCCATTTCCATGCATGAGTGACAATTGCCATCAAATCATACTGCGGCTGCCAACCAAGTTCTTTTTGCGCTTTACTGGAATCAGCAACCAAAGCTTCTGGGTCTCCTGCACGTCTGTCTGCCATTATTACTTCTATATCTTTGCCTGTGACCTGTTTCGCAGTTTCAATAACTTCTAACACCGAAAATCCCGCACCATTACCTAAATTATAAGCTGCAGTTTTGCTGGTCTTTAATAATTGTTTTAATGCCAATAAATGCGCCTGACATAAATCTAAAACATGAATATAGTCACGCACACAAGTGCCATCTTTGGTATTGTAATCACTACCAAAAACTGAGATATTCTTGCGCCTTCCCGAAGCTGCCTGCAATACTAATGGAATTAAATGTGTCACTGGTTCATGCATCGAACCTAAACGCCCTTCTGGGTCATTACCTGCAGCATTAAAATAACGCAAGCAAATCGAATTTAAACCATGAGCAAGCGCATAATCATGCAGAATTTGCTCACACATCAATTTCGAAGTTCCATATGGATTAACCGGAGCTTTTGGATGTTGCTCGTCAATTGGTGTATATTCTGGCTCACCAAAAATTGCTGCAGTCGAAGAAAAAATAAAGTTATTAATCTTATGCTCTACCATAGCATCTAATAAATTGAGCGTATTACAAACATTATTGTGATAATACTTGCCAGGTTTTTGGGTTGATTCTTCAACTTGAATAAACGCGGCAAAGTGCATCACAGCAGCAAAATCATGCTCGCTAAATAATTGAGCTAAGAATTTTTTATCACCACAATTGCCTTTAACTAACTTGGCATTTAACACTAACTTTTCTGAGCCGGTTGACAGATCATCTAAGACAATTACGTCATAGCCCTGTTTAACTAGCATGTCCGCCATGTGTGAGCCGATATATCCTGCTCCGCCTGTAACTAATATTTTTTGCATAAAACCCTCAATGCTTTGTCGGACTATATTCTGGCACTAACTCAGATAACAATCTTTTCAGATCATCTTCATTCAAAGATCCACATGCAGCAATAATCTTATTAATAATACTAAGTAAATTCTCCCAATCCCATTTGCGAAAATGCGCTTTTAAAATTTTATTATGCTTTGTCGGTACTAATTTCTCAGTTTCATGAAATAATTCTTCATACAGCTTTTCCCCAGGCCTCAGCCCTGTATAAACAATTGGTATTTCATCAAGGCTTTTACCGGACAATTGGATCATCTGCTCAGCCAAAAACCTAATCAAAATAGGCTTACCCATATCTAATACAAAAATTTCTCCGCCTTTTCCCATGATTGTTGCTTGCAAAATTAACTGAGAAGCTTCGGGAATGGTCATAAAATAACGTGAAATCTCCGGATGAGTTACGGTTATAGGTCCGCCCTGTTCTAATTGAGACTTAAATAATGGGATTACGCTTCCGGCAGATCCTAGAACATTACCAAATCTAACTGTAGTAAAATGGGTATCGGATTTGCCATTATAATTTTGGCATATAACTTCAGCGGCACGCTTAGCCGCTCCCATTATATTAGTGGGATTAACCGCTTTATCAGTTGAAATTAATACAAAAGACTCAACGCCACAATCAACAGCAGCTTTTGCAAGAAAATAACTGCCCAAAATATTGTTGCGCATAGCGGCTCTAATTTGAAATTCTAAGATTGGCACATGTTTATATGCTGCGGCATGAAAAACAATCTGGGGTTTGTATTGATGCATTACAGCATTCAAAGCGACACTATCTACAACATCAATCAAGTGTACAGCTAATTTTAAATTAGGAAAATGCTGCTTTAAATCTTTCTCGATTGTATATAAATTAAATTCGCTATTATCAATAACAACCAATAAAGCCGGACACAGATTAGCAATTTGCCAGCATAATTCTGAACCAATAGAACCACCACCACCACTTACTAAAATCGTTTTATTACTTAAGCCTTTGCTAATATGCTCCCAATCCAGAGAAACAGGCTCTCTTCCCAGTAAATCTTCTAATGACACATCTCGCAATGCTTTGATACTAGCACGCCCAGAAATAATGTCGTCCAGACTAGGTGTGATACGACAAGGAACGGAGACCTCTTCACACAATTGGAGAATATTACGCATCATGTCAGATTTTAAAGATGGTATAGAAATAATGACCATCTCAATTTTATATCGCTCTACTATATTTGGGATATCCTTGATAAAACCAGCTACACGAATGCCATGTATCTCTCTACCCTGTTTTGTTTTTTTATCGTCTACAAAAACAACAGGGCGATAATTGCTGCGATTATCACGCAAAATTTCTCTGACCAGCAATTCACCTGCCTCTCCCGCACCAACGATTAAAACCCGTTTTAAGTCCTCGGAATTTACGCCTCTATAATCCTTAAGCCAACGAAAAACAGCACGTATTCCTACCAGCAAACTTACTAACAACCATGCATATAATAGAAAAATAGAACGAGGAAAAGCCTTTATTTCAGAAAAAAGGAATAAAAATAATATAAATACCAAAACGCCAATAATTGCAGCTTTTAAAATGCGGATAAGATCAGGAACAGAAGCAAAACGCCATATTCCGCGATATAAACCAAATATCCAAAAAGCTAAAACTTGAATAATAATTAATGGGATGAAAAAATGTAACGCCTGAGCATCAAAATGATCTGGAACCTTCCCCATGTTAAATCTTATCCAATAAGCTCCAAACCAAGCTGCAGGAATCATAAGTATATCTATGATTAAAACCGTAACCTTATTACGTAAAAACCTTATAGTATTCCTAATATTCAAATCTTGCCTTCCCTCTTATACATCGGCTGTAACTTTTCCACTATAATATAAATAGTTAATAATACCGCAAAAACTACAAATAATGAAATCAACAAATACTCAGGGAAATAATTAGCCCAAATTGCCAACACTGCCAACAAAATATTAATAACAACAATCCATGTTAAAATTCTAGCGTGAGACCAATCTCTAAGCTGTAACCTTTGATAAGCATGAGATCGATGAGCTTGATACCAGATTTCTTTATGATGGACCCTCCTTATCAGGGTAATTGTAGCGTCAAACCAAAACACACCATATAAAATAACCCACAATAACATCGGCACTTTGTACCAAACTTCTCCAGCAAACGCAAATATCATAACTAAAAATCCTAGCAAAGCGCTACCAACGTCTCCCATGAATATTTTAGCTGGCGGTTTATTCCATAATAAAAAACCTGCTACTATTGCCGCAATACCCCAAATTAGCAAAGCCAAATCATATCCACCGGCTCTCCATACAAAAAACCCACCAACACCAAACACAAAGAGTGCTTCAACTGCTGCTATCCCATCAATACCATCCATGAAGTTATATAAATTAATTGACCAAAGAATAGCAACTGCGGCAAACACAAAGCCAAACCAACCCCAATGCAGCGTAAATAGGCCTAAATTAATTGCTGGAAAACCTCCTAACACAATCAAACTAAATACTGTAGCAATTAGCTGCACTAAAAATCGCCAACGTGCACTTATATCTCGATGATCATCTAAGTAACCAATAAGACTAATTAAGATAGCTCCCGGAATAACAACAAGAAAAACATGTGTATTGATAGCTCCGCGCCAGTATAACCATCCACTAAATAGCACCCATAGAATAATAAAAACCACTCCGCCGCCACGAGGAGTGGGGACAGAATGTGAGGAGCGCAAATTTGGAATATCTAATAGCTTTTTCTTTAGCGCATAATACCGAAAGCATCCGACCAATATATATGAAGCTATAAATAGTGCCACCAATGTAAATAAATGACTAATCATATCAACTAACTCGCTCGCTCTTATACCACTCAACAACTTCTTTCAAACCATCTTCTACAGATTGTACCGGCTGCCAACCAAGTTGTTGTTTTGCTTTAGTAATATCTACTTGTAAAGGATCACATATTTTCTTAATCGTATCCAACTTGCCAACCATTTTGGCAAATATATATAACCATTTTTGTGGTACCGATATAAGCCTAGTAGGACGATCTAGTGATTTTCGCAGTTGTCGGATTAAATCAGACAAAAAAATATCCTCACCATCAGCAATAACAAATGTTTGATTTGCAGCATCTTTATGTTCCAGGCAAAGTAACAAAAAATTAACCAAATTCTCAAGGCTAATCATACTACGTTTATTTTTAACAGCCCCAAGTGGTAAAGGAATACCAGTATCTGCTAATTTTAGTAAGCGTAAAAAATTACCTTTTACATGCGAACCATATACCAAAGGCGGCCTAATAATAACCACATCCAATCCCTTATCACTAATTGAATTTAAATACTGCTCCGCTTCCCATTTGGATTTTGCGTAATCTAATACAGGATTAATTTTATCTTCTTCAGAAAAAGGATGCTCAAGTGTTTCCGTCCCATTTACACCTATACTGCTTAAAAAAATAAATCTCTTAACTGATACTCTTAATGCTGCATCCACTAAATGTTTAGTACCCCAAAAATTTACTTCTCTAAACTTTTCCAAAGGATTTACTTCTGTTTCTTTTAAGATATGGGCTCTAGCTGCTAAATGTATAATTGCATCAATATTTTTCAGAATACTATCCCACTTTGTATATGAACTAATATCTGGAACAATATGAAATTGACATTTTTCTAAAACAGATGAAGAAAGATTCTGCTTACACATCTCTTTTTGTATAATACCAGTAACAGCATAACCCCTTTGCAATAGAGCATCACATAACCTACGCCCAATAAAGCCATCAGCTCCTGTAACTAAAATCTTCATGTTTTAAAAATCCCACCCCATTTTCGCCAATAAATAAAGGCTGACTTAATAGTGACCCAACGTAATCGCCAATCGTTATGCGAACCCCGCGCCCATTTATGTATGATTTTCACGGCCGGCACATAAACTGAATGAGAAGTAGTTAATAAACGTCTACCAATATCAGCATCCTCTAAATACATAAAAAAATCTTCATCAAACCCGTGAAGAGATTGCAAATTCGAATTACGGAAAAACATAAAACAACCAGTAGGAAAAGAAATGTCCATCATCGCCTTATCATAATCTCGGTCGCGCATCTCAAACATTTGCATCCTACGAGAAAACATTTTCTTTATAAAATTTGGAGCAAAAGATCGAAGAAATGCATCAAAAAGGGTTGGATTACGTTTACATAAATAATGTCTCTCACCATCTTCCCCAAATACTGCTGGTGTTAACAATCCTACATCTTCATGGCTCTCCATATAATCTATAGCATTTAATATTGTATCCTCTTCAACAAAAACATCAGGATTTAATACCAGGTGATATTTTGCATTAGATCGGTTAATAGCTAAATTATTTCCATGGCCATAACCTAGATTTTCTGGAGAACTAATTAATTCATAATCCACGTTATGGCAAATTAAAAAAAACGAATTCAAAACATGCTGTAGCTGCTTTGTATATTCGTCATTAGGAGTATTATCTATTAAGTACAATGAAAATTCCGCATTAAATTTCGCTTGTGTTCTGTTGAAAGCAATAGTGAGACAATGAAAAGCCTGCTTTAATATTTCTATATCTGGTTTATAAACAACGATGGATATTGAAAGAGATAAGTTTTTAGACATAATAGATGATCTCTTTACTCAATTATAAAACTTTGACATTCATAAACCTTAAAATAGTATTCTACAGTTAACGCTAAACCATGCCGCAAACCATACTCCGGCCCCCACCCGAGCGCACCCTGAATCTTACTATTATCAATAGCATAACGCCAATCATGCCCTGCTCTATCTTCTACAAATCTAATCAGGTCTTCATGTTTACCACTTATTGGCCTTTTCTCATCAATAATACCACAAATTGTTTTCACCAAATTTAAGTTATTTCTTTCACAATTACCACCAACATTATATGTCTCACCAACTTTGCCTTTAGTAATAATGGCATGAATAGCACTACAATGATCCTCCACATACAGCCAATCACGAATATTAGAACCATCTCCATAGACTGGAATCGGCTGTTGCTCGACACAAGAGCGAATTACTGTTGGTATAAGTTTTTCATTGTGTTGATATGGACCATAATTATTCGAGCAATTTGACATTGTAATTGGTAAGCCATAAGTACGATGATAAGCATTCACAAAATGATCCGAAGAGGCTTTTGAGGCTGAATACGGAGAACTGGGATCATAAGCCGTGGTTTCTGAAAATGCAGGATCATTTGGGCCAAGATGACCATAGACTTCATCTGTAGACACGTGGTGAAAGCGACATTTAGTCTTATCGAATTTTTTCTCATCTAACCAATAGTTTCTTGCTGCTTCTAATAATGTAAAGGTTCCAATGACATTAGTTTCAACAAAAATCGCCGGACCTGAAATGGAATTATCCACATGGCTTTCAGCAGCAAAATGTACAATAGTGTCAATCTCATGTTCTCGTAATAATTTATCTATTAACTCGCGATCACATATATCACCTTGAATAAAAACATGGCGTGACGGATCAGGAAGATTATCTAAATTTGCTTTGTTTCCTGCATAAGTAAGCTTATCTAAGCTAATGATTTTAACATTTTTGTCATTTTGTAAGGCATAGCGCACAAAGTTACAGCCGATAAAACCAGCCGAACCAGTAACTAACATGTTTTTTGGTTTATATTCATTCATAATTTAATTTCTGCAATAACTTGTGTTAAATAATCCACCCAAGGGTGCCGTTCAATATTATAGTCCTGAATAATTTTTTTCACTTCTAATTCAGAGTTTTGTGGCCGTACAACTTTTGTCGGAAATTCAGCTGTTGTTATTTTGTTTAGGTGTTTTAATTTAAAATTGAATTTGTTATGTCCTAGTTCAATAATTTTTGTCGCAAACTCATACCAGGTTGTAGCCGGCTCACCACAATAATGATAAATCCCACATTTCTCATTACCGTTATAAATTTGTTTCGCAATTTCTAGTAGAACTCTAGCAATATCAGCTGCTGGAGTTGGACAACCATATTGATCACTAACTATGTTTAAAGATTCTCGCTCTTGCGCTAATCGCAAAATTGTTTTGACAAAATTATTACCATAGCGCCCAAAAACCCAGCTAATCCTAATGATAACATGTTTTTCCCATGTGTTTATTAAGGTTTGATCGCCGGCTAATTTACTCTTGCCATAAATTCCTAAAGGCTCCGTTGGATCATCTTCTTTATATGGCTTATTGGTCTTACCTGAAAAAACATAATCAGTAGAAATATGTAACAATGGAATATTATATTCGCGACAAGCAACTGCCAGATTTTTCACCGCATCGCAATTGACTACATAAGCTTGTTCCGGCTCATCTTCAGCTTTATCAACTGCAGTATAAGCTGCCGCATTAATAACAACATCAACATCTGTATATTTGGCAAAAACTGCTTTAACGGCTTCTTGATTAGTTATATCTAAAGTATCAATATCAAATCCAAAAAATTTGATACTTTTTGTCTGAGCTAATTCTTCGATTTCGCGCCCGACTTGTCCTTTGTTGCCGAATAATAATAATTTCATTTTTTGTATTTTGGTAATAATTCAACAGGAATTTCTTGTAACGGCTTATGCTGTAGATCTTTTCCTGACAATATTGCCTCAGTAGCTAATGGCCAATCAATATCTATATCGGCATCATTCCAGGCAACCCCATAGTCATCCTCTGGATGATAATATTCCGTGCATTTATAATGGAAATCAGCAAAATCACTTAAGACACAAAAACCGTGAGCAAAGCCAGGTGGAATATATAATTGCTTGTGAGTTTCATCATCTAGAATTTCTCCAACCCATTGACCAAAAGTTGGTGAGCCATGACGAATATCGACTGCAACATCAAAAACTTTTCCGCGTGTAACAGTTACTAATTTTCCTTGCGGGTAATTTAATTGATAATGTAATCCTCGCACCACCCCAACATTAGAGCGAGACATATTATCCTGGACAAAAAATTCTTTAATTCCAATGGCCGCAAAATTTTCGACATGATAGCTTTCAAAAAAATAGCCGCGTTCATCTCCAAAAACTTTTGGCTCGATGATTTTAATTTCAGGAATCTCGGTTTCTATTACTTGCATTTATTCTTCCAATAACTTTAATAAATATTGACCATAACCATTTTTTGCCAAAGGCTCGGCCAATTTTTGTAACTGATCATCGGAAATATATCCCATGCGCCAAGCAATTTCCTCGGGACAGGCTATTTTCAATCCTTGCCTATCTTCCAAAACCGCAAAATAATGAGCAGCATCTAATAATGATTTATGCGTGCCAGTATCAAGCCAAGCATAACCACGATCTAACCGTACAATCTTTAATTTGCCTTGTTGCAAATAAATTTTATTAACATCAGTAATTTCTAACTCGCCTCTTGGGGAAGGCTTTAACGATTTGGCAATCTCAACGACCTTATTGTCATAAAAATATAACCCGGTTATAGCATAATTTGATTTTGGCTTTTCAGGCTTTTCCTCTAAATCAACTACGTTGCCACTTTTATCAAATACCGCCACTCCATACCTTTCAGGATCATTAACATAATATCCAAACACAGTTGCACCATTGTGACTTTTACGGCTTTCTTGCAATAATTCGGTTAAACCATGTCCATGAAAAATATTGTCGCCTAAAATCAGACAAACATCATCATTACCGATAAATTCCTCACCAATAATAAACGCCTGCGCCAAACCGTCAGGACTTGGCTGTTCTGCATAAGAAAAAGAGATGCCCCACTTAGAACCATCTCCCAATAGAGCTTCAAACGCTGGCAAATCTCTCGGCGTTGAGATAATCAGAATATCTCTAATTCCTGCTAACATTAATGTTGCCAATGGATAATAAATCATCGGCTTATCATAAACGGGGATTAGCTGTTTACTAATGCATTCTGTTACTGGATGTAATCTTGTTCCCGTTCCACCTGCTAAAATTATACCTTTCATAACTCCCTCTTCATTGTTCATTGGATAGTATCTACAATGTAAATAATTTTTGTAAGAATTAAATCACCAAAATATACAATAATTCTATAAAATATAACTAACTTTTTTTCAAATGTATCAATGAATTCTTCAAAAATACAAATAAGATTAAAACACAAATAAGTAAAAAATAAAATTTATTAAAAATATATTCAATAAAACTGCCATTAATTATACTGTACACAGAAAAATAAACAAACAAACCAGCTAACAATGCTGTCTTTTTTTGCTTTAGGAAAAAAATGTACAAGCTTTCAATAATAAAACCAACCCATATTGGCGATAAAATAAGACCAACAAATCCAAAACTGCCCCATGCTTCTTGTATGAAATAGCTGGACATTTGCCCGGCTGTCTGACTGGCTACTCCCCCAGGTTGGTAATAAGCCATTATTTCTCGTGGTATAATGAAATGGTGTTTTAGAGTAATGATCTGGGAAATTATAGAGTGCCTATCGTAGGAAAAAGGAATTATACTGGGGTACAAATGAAATGCTCCAAAAGTTCCTTCAATTTGTGCGATAAAAATGCGATAAAATTCACTTTTAATAGCAATATATATATCCATGTTTTTCAGAAAGATAAAAAATAAAGCTGCAAGGACAAAACATATCAACATTAATATTATTATTTTGCTGATATTGACCTTCTTTTTCAAAAATACTGCGACAAAAAGAAATCCTAATAAATACAACAAAACGGGGGCTTTGTTTAAGTTAAATGTAACTGCAAGCACTGCCATACAGAACGTTGCCACAAAGAATAAAAACCTTAATAAACTTGGTTTCTTTTTCCAATAAAAACAAGCTGAATAAGATAAAATTGGAGCTAAAAACACCATAAATTTGTAAGAAATACGAGCAAATCCCGGCAGTCCCGCTTCCACAAAATGTCTCAATTGTAAGCTTTGAATAATAGAAAGATTTCCAAAATAAACTTTTAAAATAGGTATTCCGTGCAGATATATTACAAGATAAATAAAAAAGAGCATAATGGCACAAAACAATGTACCAAAATAATATTTTTCATTTCTGGAATGCTCAAAATTTATCATCAAATACTTGTGAAAAGCTTCTTTGATTGTGGTTTTTCTTAAGAAACACGCTTTACTAATCAGCATTCCTATTGGCAAAGCAATTAGAGAATACATAATTGCAAACCATGTAGAAAATTTATCTATGTCAGATAAATATTTTACTTGGAGTGTTTGAAAGCCATTAACAATCAGTATCGTTCCAATAACCACATAAATTAAAATGTAATAATAAAACAACCAAGAAATCATATTTAATTTCTTAAGGCTCATTGAACCTGCTACTTGCTTAAATAAGAAAAAAGAAGCAGCTACGATAATTAATGTAAAAATATTATAAAAATATAGCACTCGTCCTATCTTACCTCATACACCAAAACCAGAGAAAAACTTATATCCCCACATCCTTAACATATAAAAGAATCGATTAGTATAAGCTATTGTGCCCAATTTTTTTAAAAAGGAAATATTCTTCATAAATAATATAGACAACCAATTTCCATTATACCGAAGTGTCTCTAGAGCAATTAGTATATCTAATTTATTCTTAGATTTCTCTGACAAAGATTTCTCATAGATACTCAAAAAACGAAAATACATTAAAAATCTAGGATGCATAATGTTTCTATTGAATTCATCAAATCCTAAATTTCTAGCAAAAGAATTCTCTCCATGTATTCTATAAAAACATAGAACTTTTTTTACATGAAAAATAGACACCTTAAAATTTTCTACAAACAATCTGATCCATATATCCTCATTAGGTAAATCTTCTGGTATAGGAAAAACAGCCTCAGCAAGCTTCCTTGTCATCATATAACTACATCCTGTATATGATCCAAGATTTGGATTTTTAGGGGCTACTATGCCGTGGAACCTTTTATCTTCTGAAAAAGTTTTTAACTTGCATAGTGAAACTGATTTTTGTGCTTGCTCTTTTAATAAAGGTTTTATCCTTTCCTCTAGAGAATTTTTATGCAAAACATCATCTCCAGCAAACAAGCATATAAAATCGCCTTTTGATTGTTTAAAAGCTTTATTAAATGCCGCATTCTTTCCAGAACCTTTTGATTTCGAAAATATTATTCTTTTATCTTTAAATTGTGAAATCACATGAGCAGTTTTATCCGTAGAATGATCATCAACGATAAGTAACTCAAAATCAGAAAAGGTCTGGGATAATATACTTTTAATACATTCAGATATGTATTTTTCTTCGTTTTTCACAGCCATTAATATTGAAACTTTTAAACTATGTTCCATGATTTTACACCCACAAATAAAATTATAATTAAGTAATATCTTTTTATCTAAAAACTAATAATGCTTATAAACTAACATAAAAATTCTCTATCCATTTCAAAAGATTAACAGTTCTCCACAAAAAATTATTCGCATACCTCTTTTGTTCTCCGATATGCTCCAACTCTTTTGCAACTTCAGAAAAATTCACTGGAAAATCTTTTTGTTTATGCTCCTTCTTAAAATTCGCAATGGCTTCCTGAACAAATTTGCTATAACTACTAAACAATTTTTTCTCAGGAGTTTGGAATCCTATTTTATCAGTTCTTTGTAAAATAGATTCCGGAACAATTCCTTGCATCGCTTTTCTAAATATAAATTTCCTTGCTCCAGTTTTTTTGTCAATTATATATTCTTCAGGTAAAGAAAACAAAAAATTAATTAATCCTGGTGTTAAAAAGGGAACTCGGCTTTCTATTGAGTATGCCATAGAATTCCTATCTTCATATCTTAATAAATCAAATAATCCAAGGTCTTCAATACTGAGCCTTAAGGATTCTTTTAAAACATATTTGTCTTTTATATTCCTAAGTCCTTTAATTTCAATATTTCTTTCTGTAAACCATTCTTTATTCATCCATGAAGGTATTAAAGATTGTCCGACAAAACTTCTAAAAAGATTCTGTAATGATTTTGGAACAAAGTACTCTCCAATTCCTTTTAAAACATAGCCTCTATTATTCTTTAAATTAGCAATGTACTTAGCAAACTCCAAATATTTGTTCTGTCTAATAAGAGAAGCACCAAATGCAGACAAATAGGTATCATATCCAGCTAATATCTCATCAGCCCCCTGGCCATCAAGCATTACTTTTATGTCATGTTCTTTCGCACACTTAAAAACACGAGTTTGCGCATAAATACTGGTACTCCCAAACGGTTCATCTTGAATCTGAATAAGTTTATCAATATCATTAAATAGATCTTTTGCCTCAAATCTGATCTTATGCGCATGGGCTTTTATGTGCTGATTAACTATATCAGCCCATTTTTCTTCGCTAATTTTTTTATCATCAGCAATGTATGAAAATGTATGTATATCCATATCAGGCTCAAGATAACGCATAGCACAAACGATCGCAGAGGAATCAATACCCCCAGATAACGCAGCACCTACATTTACATCACTACGCAAATGTTTTTTGACATTATCAAGAAATAATTCTCGCAATTTTTCTGCCGCTTCATTAAAACTTAAGGAAACATCATGTTTTACATCTGCCGACCAATACCGTTGAGGAATAATTTCTTTTATTTCTTTTTTTAAATCAACCTTAATATAGTGAGCTGCAGGTAATTGAAATATTCCTTTAAATAGAGTTTCATGATGATGGTTGGTTAAACCAAACCTCAAATATCCAAACACGTTTTCTGGATTCAGCTCTCTTGCTTTATTAGACATTGTTAAAAGAGTTTTAACTTCTGAGGCAAAGTGCAATTTATTTTCCGCAAGAGTATAAAATAATGGCTTGATCCCAAAAAAATCACGAACCAAATACACTTCAGACTTCACTGTATCTAAAATCGCAAAAGCAAACATACCCTCCAGCTTATCTAGTCCAGAAACACCATATTCAATAAACCAATATAACAATACTTCGCTATCGGTATGAGTTCTAAACATATATCCCTTCTTAAGAAGCTCTTCTCGCAGTTCAATATAATTATAAATCTCTCCATTAAACGTAATCACATAACGTTTGTCATGAGATACCATGGGTTGATGACCGGCAGCAGTTAAGTCTATAATTGAAAGGCGCGTATGAAGTAACGCAGCATTTACATCTGTTACATTGATCGCATTTTTTCCACTCTGTATCCCTTTATTCCCATATGTAAACCAGCCGCGATCATCTGGGCCTCGATGATATAAAGAAGAAAAAACTTGATCACAAGTTTCTTTTTTAAGATCAAAACTTTTATTAGATAAAATTCCCGCTATTCCGCACATTATTAAATACTCGATACTCTTTTAACATACCTATTTACAATATAGCACAATAACATATAATAAATAACATATGCACCTATATTTGACACGCTTAATAAAAAAATCACTTTCATAAAACCAAAATGTAAATGTCTACCAATAAAAAAACTTCCTAACAAACAAAATAAAGCCGTGAAATCATATATAAGCTTGAGCGCTTGCCCCCCAATAACAAATACAATTCTACTTAGTGGGCTGACGATAAATTGCGCGGCAGTCCATGGAACGATATATGCTATTAACATGCCGACTGCGTGCCATTTTTGTCCGAATAAAAAACCTCCGCTCCATGGAGCCACCAATATGATTAGAATCGTAAACGGTAGAGCTAGGAGACAAAGTTTATATGTTGTTTGGAAAAACATCTTTCTTACGTCGGGGGATTTCTGACGCATGGATTCAGCCACATAACTATGAAACACATCTGCTATATTCTGGGTTAAAAGCGCTATAGGAAAACTTAATAATCTTGTTGCCAAAGCATATAATCCTGCATATTTTAGCCCATAAAAGTCAGTAATAAATGGAATTGGTAAAGCAAAAGCAATAACATCAATAACTGAAGAAGGCATTGAGATTAAAGGAAACTGTATATATTTTTTGGCAGTTGCCAAAATATCTCGCCTTGATATTCTAATTTTAACCTTGCGAGTATTCGTAAATAGAGATTTTAAAGCTCCGACCATCATCACCAATCTACCTAACAGATCACCGAAAATTAATCCCAATTTCATATTTAAAAATCCAAAAGCAACCGGGAATAACGATCGTCCACTGTTTTGTACAAAAATAGTCTTAGCAATAAACTTATACTGTTTCGTTCTCAAACAATAATATCTAACAATTTGATATCCGCCCATAACCAATAATGAGCCAAAAACAAAAAACACTGAATAGGTGGGCATTACACCAAATCCAAGTTTTTTAAAATGAATCAAACTATAATAAAACAAACTACATAGTAAAGATAATATGCCTAGAAAACAGGAGCACATAAATAACAAGGTATGCATTTCTTTTTTATTCTTTGTTGCAACAATCGCTACTTCATATCGAAGACAAAGCACCATACTTCCAACATTAATAAAAGAAAGAAACAAACCAAAATAACCATAATCAGTTGGCGTATACAAACGAGTTAATATAGGAACGACACATATTAAAAGCAACTGGCTCAAACCAGTACTACTAACAAGAATTCCAACGTCTGTTTTAAAAACTTTGTCTTTTAAAAAAGAAATCATTTAGTTCCGCATTATTATTTTGGCATAACATTTTTTATCCATTATATATTCATCGTATAAAGATTTCATATTTACTAGGATAAAAATCAGGATAAGGTGACTTGCTTATTGGATTAATAACTATTTCCTTTGTGCTATTCTTTGCTAAAAAATGATTCACCTTGCTAAAAAAAGCTTTAGGCTGATAATTAAACCCTGGTGCCACAAAAATACACCACCCTGGAGCTTTTTTAAACTGATCAATAATATTGTCTTGATTAAAAGTTCTCTCAGAAGATATCCAAGTCTGATCATCTAATATAGAAAATCTCCTAAAAACATAAAACAGCAAAGGCTGATCAGGATACGCTAAAAATAATTTGCTTTTACAGTTATTCTTTTGATAAACATCCATTACTTGGTTCATAAGTTTTGCTCTAGGTGCACTTGCATAAAGCCCCTCAAAAGGAATCACATGCATGCGCGTGTTATTCAAAAAAGCGGGCTGTGATCTATAACTATAAAAAGACCCTGTTGAAACTCCGACAAATGCAGTTAATATTAATAATAACCAAATCAAAGGTTCTAATAAATACTTCTCAATACCACGCCACCGAAATTTTGCAATACATACAAAACTAACAGATATAAGCGCAAAAGAATATTTAGATAAAAAAGAATAATATAAATAAGTATGCAATGATGTATTCTTCGAAGAAAATTGCAACAAAATATTAGTATTGCTAGTAGTTGAAAGCATGCCTATGATCAAGATAACAATAATTAGCAATGCTAATACAGTAAAATACTGTTTATCTTCTTTTTGATAAAAACAAAAAAATATAACAAATGATAAAATACTCACAAAACCGTTAAAACCTAAATGCGCTGCACTTGCCACCTGATAATGCGTCAACAAAAGTGAAACATTATTAAAATTTACATAACCAAAAAGATTCGCATATTTTGCGATAATAAAAAAACCAACAAAAAATGCGATAGTTCTTGCTCGACAAATTTCACGTAATTTAGGATAAAAAGATGCTGCTATGTAATAAAAAATATAGGTTGATACTATAGCAGCCACTACAATAAAAATATAACGTAATAAAATCCAAAGAATCAATGGTAGTTTCTTTATGCTTAACAAAACACCATGCCCTTTTCCATAACCATGAAACATACCCGAACACAAGTAATAATATACAACAATACTCAGTAACAATATTAAAAACAGCCAATATACAATATGAAAAATATTTGCATTACTTTTATCTTTTAGATAAAAAATAAAAAATATACCTAAGATAAAAGCAGCAGGAATAAGCGAGATATTAGAAAACAAAGCCCAGATAATAAAAAATGCAGCCAAGGCAAAAAAGATATATCGCCAAATCGGTTTATTGTTGGATATTGCAAAAAATAATATACCTAAACCAAGTAACATCAAAATAATTGGCGCTACTTGATAGGTAAACATAAAAGTCATAAGGTCTGCAAGCACAAACAATATCGCTAGAGGCAAATAAGGCGACAATAATATTTTCTTTTCTATTGCCAAACTAAATATAACAACAGCCAACACTAATAAAATTAAATTAGCCCGCATAAAAGCCAGATAATTCGTTATCCCTAATTTCATTAATAGCGCGTTAAAGAGGTTAGCAAAATTGGAAAAGACAAAATTTGTAGTTGCCCATGAATTGTAAAGATAAAAACCATGATCAGTAAAATCGAATCCTTGATGGGGTAATAAATAAATATAGAAAAACAAAAAAATGATGGCACATAATACCCATGAAATAATTAATCTTGTTTTCCCAAAAAATAAATCTAGATTTGCTTGCTCGTTCGCAGGTTGACTAGTTAGATCTAGCTTTACATGCTGAAAAAAAATCTTTAACTTTTCCACTTTTATTTATTCTTGAATCAATAACTTATTTTGCTCAAGCATATACTTCTTACCTGTATACGGACAAAGTACTTCAGCAGTACCTTCAATTGGCAAGTCTAATTGCTCACCATATTCACTCATCCAGCCTATCTGTTTTGCTGGGACACCTACCATTAGCGCATAATCAGGCACATCTTTATTAACAACAGCTCCAGCACCAATAAAAGCATATTTACCAATAGTAACGCCACATATAATTGTACAATTAGCTCCTAAAGTAGCTCCTTTTTTAACCAAAGTGCTCCTATATGCATGCTTGCGGGTAATAGCTGAGCGCGGATTATAAACATTAGTAAAAACCATGCTTGGACCACAAAAAACATCATCTTCTAATGTAACATTATCGTATACAGAAACATTATTTTGGATTTTTACATTGTTACCAATAACAGCCTTACCAATAAAAACATTTTGTCCCAAACTGCATTTCTCACCTATTTGTGCTTCGGCACAAACATGCACCCAATGCCAAATACGCGTACCAGCTCCTATTTTGGCTCCGTCATCAACAATGGCGGTTTCATGCTTTTGGTAAGACATTTTAATACTCCAGTGGTAGCGATATCTTTCCGCCATCTCGAGCTGATAAATAAGCAGCAATCAGCACTTCTAGTGATTTTAAGCCTTCTCTGCCATCGGTTTGAGGCTCAGCTTCGCCTCTTAACACATTGATAACATTTTCATAATATAAAGGATGGCCAAATCCATATACGGACGTAGTTTCGTAACTAGTTTGTTCGATATTCTCATCTTCTGGCAATGAGTCTGCAAATTCCCAATGCTTAATTTCATTAACTGCAACACCACCAATTCGAACGGTGCCCTTTTCTCCAATAATGGTAATAGAGCCTTCTAGATTTTTCGGGTAAGTTAGCATGGTTACATTAACAGATCCCAATGCCCCAGAACGCCATTTAACATTCATAACACCGGTATCTTCTGTCTCAATATCCCGAGCTAAAGTAGCAGTCATAGCCTGAACTGATTCGATAGGACCGAATAACCAATCCAAAAGATCAATATAATGACTTGCCTGATTCATTAAAGCACCGCCATCAAACTCCCAGGTTCCACGCCATCCACCTTGATCATAATAACTTTGCGGTCGTTGCCAAAAAACATTTACGCTTACTAAATATATTTTACCAAATCGCTTCTTTTCTGCGGCTTGTTTCAACAATTGCAAAGTTGCATTCATGCGATTTTGTTTTACTACAAATAGCCTAACACCGGCTTTATCGCATGTTTTCACCATATGCAAACCATCTTTCCAACGTGTTGCCATAGGTTTTTCCGCAATAACATGCTTTCCTGCCCAAGCCACTTTACAGGCTTGTTCAGCATGTATTCCACTAGGAGTACAAATACTTATTACATCTGCATTTGTATGTTCTAGCAACTCATCCAATGATGCATAACCACTAACTCCGGTATCTTTTTCTGTCTGTTTTAAAACAGCTGGATCTATATCACACACACCAACCAATTCGAGGTTATCACTATGGTCCTTGATTGCTGAAAAATGCTTTTGCGAAATACGACCACAGCCAACAACTGCTATTTTAATCTTGCGTTTTTTAATAACTTCAAAATTCATTTTCATACTAAATCCTTTTATGCTTTTATTATATTCTCTCTAAACGGAGGATACACACCTCTCGTATCGATAATTAATTTAGCATGCTCCGCAACAAATTCATAATCAACATCATCGTGCGCCGTAACAATAATTACACAATCATATTGCTCTAAAGCATCTTTAGTTAACTCAATACTTTCAAGATCAAAATTATGTTCACGCATTGGAGGAAACTTTGGTACATATTGGTCATAATAAGCAATATTTGCACCGTTTTTCTGCAGCAATTCCATAATTGTAACAGCCGGAGATTCGCGCATATCATCTACATTCTTTTTATATGCAATACCTAAGACCAAAACTTTACTATTCTTGATTGATTTAGACTGTTCATTCAAAGCGTGCATTGCTTTATTAACAACATATTCCGGCATTGAGCTATTAATTTCACCGGCTAACTCAATAAATCGAGTATGCACTCCATATTCTCTTGCTTTCCAAGTAAGATAAAATGGGTCAATTGGAATGCAGTGACCACCTAAACCTGGCCCTGGATAATAAGGAACAAAACCAAATGGCTTAGTTGCTGCAGCACGAATAACTTCATGAATATCTATTCCCATTTTATCAGCAACAATTTTCATCTCGTTGACCAAACCAATATTCACAGCTCGGTGAATATTCTCCAAAAGTTTAGTCATTTCAGCAACCTTAGTTGAACTAACAGGAACCACTGTATCAATAACTTGATCATATAGAGCCATACCAACCTCTAAACAATCGCTAGTACAGCCACCGCACACCTTAGGAATTGTTTTTGTTACAAAATCAGGATTAGCAGGATCTTCTCTTTCAGGAGAAAACACCAAAAATATATTTTCACCAACGATAAGACCATTCAACTCCATTCGAGGCTTCAGCTCTTCATCAGTTGTGCCAGGGTAAGTTGTACTTTCTAAAGATACTACCTGTCCTGCTCGTAAATATGGCAGTAAAGACTCAACTGTATTTAGCACAAAACTTAGATCCGGTTCGCGGTATTTATTAAGCGGAGTTGGAACACACAAAATTATAGCATCAGCTTCTTTTGCCAAGGAAAAATCAGTAGTTGCGACAAAACCATTCTTAACTGCAGCAGCAATAGCCTCACCACTGATATGTTTGATATAGCTTTTGCCAGCTTTTAATGCATCGACTTTTGTTTGGTCGACATCAATACCTATTATTTTATAACCAACCTCACTATAACGCAACATCAACGGCAACCCAACATACCCCAACCCTACGATACCAATAGTGGCTGACTTATTATTTAACTTTTTTATTAATTCTGATTTAACCATATTTTAGACTCTAAAAATGTTGTTCAACAAAAAAAGAATAGTATGACATAAATTTGAATAAGTTGGAATATTTCCTTAATATTAAACTATGGTTTAATATAAGTTTTAGAATTTATGTAAAATCTCAATAATACTCTCTATTACTTTAGATAAATATTGGTCTAAGCCTATCCATAGTGGCAATCTTACTAAACGTTCACTAACATTTTTTGTCACATCAAGCTCCCCATGTTTGTGTCCGCTCCGTCTTCCTGCTGGTGAATCATGTAATGGGATATAATGAAAAACCGCATTAATCTCGTTCTCTTCTAATGCATCAATAAAATGTGTTCTAGCTGCCAGATCTTTTAACAATAAATAATACATATGTGCATTTTGTTTGCATTGCTCTGGTATGATGGGCCGTTGAATCTTACCACATAGCTCCAGCTCCGCGAAAGCAGCGTGATAATTAGCCCATATTGATAAACGTCGCTTTGTTATTTCCTCAGCATGCTCCATTTGCGCCCATAAAAAAGCCGCATTTAATTCACTTAAAAGGAATGAAGAACCAATATCCACCCATGTATATTTATCAACCTGGCCTCTAAAGAATTTGCTTCTATTAGTTCCCTTTTCTTGGATAATTTCAGCACGTTCAACAAATTTAGGATCGTTAATTAACAGTGCACCGCCTTCGCCACAAATAATATTTTTTGTTTCATGAAAGCTCATCGCACTCAAATGCCCAACACTTCCCAAAGCCTTGCCCTTATAACTAGACATAATTCCTTGTGCCGCATCTTCTATTACATATAAGTTATGCCTGTTGGCAATATCCATAATAGTATCCATTTCACAACCAACTCCAGCATAATGCACAGGAACAATTGCTTTAGTTTTAGCTGTAATAGCAGCTTCAATTTTAGTTTCATCTATATTTAACGTATCGGGTCGAATATCTACAAAAACCGGAACTCCTCCCCGCAATACAAACGCATTCGCAGTAGATACAAAAGTATAAGACGGCATGATAATTTCATCACCAGGCTGGGTATCAATTAAAATTGCTGCCATTTCTAAAGCTGCAGTGCAAGATGGTGCAAGCAAAGCCCTATGACAACCAACTTGTTGCTCTAACCATTGCTGACATTTCTTACTAAATATTCCGTTACCGGATAATTTGCCAACAGCATGTGCCTCTTTGATATATTCTAACTCATGTCCTTCCATGTATGGTTTGTTAAAAGAAATGTTCATAATTCTTTTTTTGCCACAATTAACAAAGAACTGCCTATAGGTAAATTGCCTCCAAGACGAATTATTCCTCGCTCTATCCCTAATATTTTCTCAAAAATCAAATCTAATAGTCTATTTGTTTTAAGTCCAGAAACAATATTACATTCCTTCTTTTTTTTTGTTTTACTAAGACGCGTTAACTTTATTAGCGGTAATAACAACGATACAAAAGATGTCTTCCTCAAGATAGAAAAGCCACATGCTTCTAATTTATTTATCATATCACATGCCGTATAACGCCGTACATGACAGGCCCTTTCATCAACCCAACTCCATAGCGAAGGATGTTGTGGTACTGTGATAATAATACCTCCTCCTGGTTTTAATGCTTTATACATTTGTGATAACACTGCTTCATCTTCCTGAATATGCTCTAATACATCAAAAGCACCTATAACATCAAATTCAGCTTTAAATGGAATGCATCGTGCATCCATCTGAAATAAACTTGCTCGTTCTAATCTTTGTGCCGCGTAAGATAATCCAGCGTTATAGATTTCACTGCCAAATAAATCTATTTTTGGAAAAGCTTTCTCTATACCAGATAAAACAAATCCTGTGCCACAACCAATTTCTAGAAAATTTTCCATTTTTGCAAAATAATGACATAAAGCCCAAATTATCAAACGATTTCTTGACCGAAACCAAAAATTCTTAGCCTCAAGGCTTGCCAATACTTCAAAATCCTCAATATTAAAACCATCATTTTTTTCAGAAAAATCAGGAGCAAATGCGGGATAACCATCAATAATTTGAGGAATATTATGGCAAATTGGGCAGATCCAATCTTTAGATTTAAATTCAGCACCGCAAACTAAACAGATTTTCACCCCAATATACTCTCGAACCTATAAACAGCCTTAACCATGACCAATCACTATAACTCCTAAAATTATAAACGCAACACCAACTATTTTTTGCCAAGTTAGTAATTCCTGAAACAAGATAGCGCCAAATATTAATACCAAAACAAAAGACAAGCTCATAAAGGGATAGGCGTAAGTTAATTCTAATTTGGTCATAGCAACCATCCATGATAAAGCTGCTAAAAATGCCGCAGCAAAGGCACTAATCACCCACGGATTAATTAATAAATTCAATAAAAAAATCACTTTCCCAGAAAAATTAACTGGGAGCTGGCCTGCTTGCATCACTTGCCACTTAATAACAAGCTGTCCATATACAGTAAATATTATTGTTAAAAATACATATGCTAATCCCATGCTCTAACCCTTATTTATCAAAGTCATCATCTTTCTTTATTTGTAGTACATACTTGTGTCCGCGATATCTAAAATATGCTGGGTACTTGTCATTGTCAACAATACGAAAAATATTAAATTGTTTCGCAATTGACTGATCAACATCTAGCATATTATCTTTTGGAGAGCGTCTATCATAATAAGAGCTTTCCCCTATTTGTTTTCGACGCTTAGATATAATCTTAGGATATTTATTAAGGAAATTTAAACACATTCTTATAGTTATTTCCCCTTGCTTCACATGCAACTCATCCGCTAGCTCATGACCCTGAAATCGCATTTTTTCTTGCAAATAAATATCACCGCTATCAACTTTTACATTCGCCTCAAATAAAGTAACATATATCTCATCTTGACCTTCTAATATTTGCCATGCCAAAGGAGACCACCCTCTTCCTTTGGGTAATTCACTAGGGTGAACAACTAAATTGTGCTTATTGAGGACAAGAATATCCGCACTTGCAATTTGCTCACAACTTAAATAAAAAGCAAAATCCCCTTGTTTAATTTGTCCAATATCCAAGCAAATATGCACATTATGTCCATTTTGCTCTAACTTGTTAGCCAATTTGTCCGCATAAGCGCTCATCCAACTGTTTTTGTTGCAAACAATGGTAATGTTATATGGTTTCATAATTTACACTCAAGATAATGTAATATCAGCATTCAAATCGCCGCTTATACTTTCCCTTACAAGGTATGCAGAATTATGAATTGACTTAAAATACATTCGCCCTAAATATTCACCGATAATTCCTAAAATTATTAATTGGGTTCCCGAGAAAATTGAAATAATCGCAGCAAGAAAAGTAAATCCTGGAATTGCAACTTGCATAAAATAGTAGTGAACTATTACGTATAAAAAAACCAATAAACCAAACCCTGCTATCAATACTCCTAATATGTTGGCAATCCTTAGAGGAAAAATACTAGATCCGAATAGCATATTAATTCCGTGCAACATTAACAATTTTATGTTGTAGTTGGATTTTCCTGCTTTCCTGGGAACATGAGATAAATTAATTTTTCCAATTCTACTCGTATTGCGCAACAATAGCGCATCAAAAAACACATAAGTACCTTGATAGTCGAAGAAACCCTGTTTCAGTACTGCATTTATCGCTCGAAATGAACTTATTGCTCTCAAATTTTCTTCTCTTAATATGCAACTCAAGACAAACTTAGCAAATATAGAAGAAAACACACGCCACAAACCATGCTTTTCTTTTTCTGGATAACCATAAACCACATCATATCCTTTCTGCAACTTTAATAACAATTGAGGAATTTGCTCAGGAGGATTTTGCAAATCATCATCTAGTGTCACTATGATTGGATATTGGGCTTTTCTGGTACCACAAAGCAATGCATTATGCTGCCCATAATTACGCATTAAATTAACCCCTTTTAATTGCTTATACTTTTTTGCTAATTGACAAATTTTTTCCCAGCTAGCATCACTACTTCCATCATTAACCAATATAATCTCAAACACATGTACTGTACTTGTTAACACTTTAGCCAATCTGGCGACTAGCTCATCAAGCGTTTCCATACTATTATATACCGGCACTACAATAGAAACGTCCAAGTCTTTTAACTCACTCAATATTAGCACTCCTTAGAACTTATTCTACAATCAACAAGCCCTCATCTACTCCAACTTCAGGTCACCAATCCAATTGCTTTAACAATTTGCTATATCAATAGCATATCTCCAATCATGGCATGGATAGTCGGTAACAAAAGTCATTAAATCTTTATGCTTATTATTTACCGGCCTTTCTTAATCTATGATCTTACAAATTATTTTCACTAAAGACAAATCATTTATCTCACAATTATCACCGATATTATGATTAAACAGCTATCAAGTCCTTTCTTGCTTTATCATTACATGTTAAAAATTAAAACACCCATAAAAACCAAAAAAATACCAAAAATGGTATATCCATTCCATAGTTCATTAAACACTTTAATAGACACAATGTTTGAAGTTAACATATTTATCCCAAATATTATTGCAAAAAGTTTAAAGACAACATAATGCAAGAGCGTAAAAGACAATAATAATACAATAATAAAAAAACAATACCCGCTTATCGTATAAGCATTGATATATATTCTTTTTTGTAAAGCGCCTTTCTTGATAAGCAGATTACCTATAGTATTGAATACTGCAATAGCAACAATGATTGAAACCTTTAACGCGATCATTTTCGCACCATACTTTTAGAAATTATAACAGTGAAAAGTCCGGAAACAATCAGCAAAGTTCCTAAAAGATTAAAAAACGTTACACCCTCATGAAAAAGAATTAAGCCAATAACTAAAATAAAAATTGGCCCTAAAGCCATTCCACAATTCGCAGTAGATAAATCTATATATTTCAAAACTTTTTGGTAACAATAGGCCCGCAAGGCTATTAAAAAAAATGCTAATAATATTAATTGCTGAGCAAACACATGCAGAGTCGCATATTTTAACGAAGTGGAACTACATGCTAGAAGCAATGGACAGCATAATAGTAACAAATAATATTTGACAGTTCTAAATTTAATGACCACTATTGATTAATCTTAATTTGTTTAAAAATAGCAACATATTGCAACATAGTTTTTCTATAATGTTACTATATAATTATACAAGTGAGCAATATAATTTATATTAAGAAAAAGGTTAACAAAAGAGCATGAGTGGATTAAGTAATAAATTTTCTATCATATAAAACTTTTTATATATTCTGTTGCGTGGGGACCCATATTAAAGATCAAATCAATAATAGAGACATAATGATCAAACTTCCCAAATAATTGGTTGTATTCGGGATAACCAAAATAATCCATCCACAACAATTGAATACCATACGGCATAAACATATCTTCATGCATATATTGTTTTGCTACTGGACCATTTAAAAACGTCGACGCGTTTGCTCTTTTTAATAACTCAATAATACTTACAACCTTATCGGACGAACTCTCGCAATCATAAATTTTTGTCGTTGAAGTTTTTGTTTTTATTCCTAATAATGAACAAATAGCTGCAATAAATTTTCTGTTAATTTCTGATAGATTTCGAATACTGCTATCAAGAAATAAGTTTTCAAAAAAAGCCTCATACTCATCAAAAAAAAGAGCATTTTTATATGCAAACTGAATAGTTCTCCAGTGTTTTTTCCGCCAATGGTTGTTGACAGCAGTTACTTCATTAATCTTTTGATGAAATTTTCCTTTCACGTTAACTGGAATTGTTACCCATTTAACACCGTCAGGCGTTTTAATTTGATTGCGATTACGCCAATTTCTTCGATTATATTGAACATCGTCATATAAAATAAATTCATCAACCATATTAATTAAATCAAAATACCCTTTCCAAGGGATATAATTTGATTGCATTATGGCAACTTTTTTATTCATATTTAACTCTTTTATATGCTAAAATATTATTTTAATTGATTTTCATCTCGCTGAATAGATTATTAGGTCCAAAAATCAAAAGGAGCAATTCTAAATGACTAAAGCAGTAATTATTATTGGAGCTCGCAAACTAGCAGAATTGGTTTATCTTGATAACGAAAAATACAAGCAATATAAGATTGAAAACTTCTGCGTCTCACAAAAATATTATAAAAATGATACTTTCTGTGATAAACCAGTTGTTATATTCGAAGATCTAATCGCAAATAATAACGCACAACAATATGCTTATTTATTGGCGATAGGATATTCAAACTTTAAAGCAAAGGAAAAAATATTTAATTGTTTAAAAAAACATAATCTTGATACTATTAATCATATAAATCCAACTGCTCATATTGGACAACATGCTACATTAGGTACTAATAATATCATTTTTGGCCATGCTTATATTGATCATAACGTGTTGATAGGAGATAGTAATATCATTAGACCAAATTGCTATATAGGACATGATACAACCATAGAAAACAATAATTATGTTGCGCCTGCTTGCAAAATTGCAGGTTATAATACTATTGGCAGCAATTGTTTTATAGGTATAGGAACAACTACAATTGACAGAGAAACGATTGAAGATGACTGTGTTATAGGCGCTAGCTCTTTATTAACAAAAGATACTGAGAAAGGGGGGCTGTATTATGGGTCACCAGCTGTAAAAAAGGGCGCAAAAAAATGACTACTGATAAAATAATTATTAATTTTACACCAACCGGCATGATTCCTACAAAAAAACTAACCCCTTTTGTTCCAATCACGCCAGATGAAATCATAAAAGATGTTAAAGACGCCTATGATTTAGGCATTACGATGGTACATCTGCATGCAAGAGACCTACAAACCGGGGTATAAAAAAGAAATTTATAGCGAAATAATAGCAGGCATTAGAGAATATGCGCCTGATTTAATTATTTGTGTGTCATTAAGTGGCCGAACTTTTCCAGAAATTGAAAAAAGAATGGAGGCTCTTAGCCTAGAAGACGAGTTAAAACCAGACATGGGCAGCTTAACATTGAGTTCTTTGAACTTTAATAAACAGGCAAGCATCAATGAGCCTGACACTATCATTCAATTAGCTCAAGAAATGAAAAATCGTAATATAAAACCAGAACTAGAAGCTTTTGACGCTGGCATGATTAATTATATTAAATATCTCGCAAAAAAAGAGCTCATTGCACCACCATATTATGTCAATCTCATTTTAGGTAACATTGCTTGCGCCCAGGCTGATTTATTACATACAGGCATTATGATTAGAGATTTACCTGACAATACTTTATGGTCACTCGCGGGTATCGGAGACTCTCAATTTATGATGAACGCAATTGCAATATCAATGAACGGTGGTGTCCGTGTTGGTTTAGAAGATAACATATGGTTTGATAAACAAAGAACACAATTAGCCACAAATCTCGACTTATTAAAGAGAATTCATTCATTAATTGATGCGCATCAACAAACGGTTATGAAACCTTGCGAATTAAGAAAAAAACTCAATCTTCAGCCAGGCAATGGTTTATATGGATTAAAAGGCGCATAAGAAATCATTTCATTTCTTTGTCTTCAACACGAATTTTTTTCCTGATCGTGATTTATGGTGTGCAAAATCTCAACAACGTATCTACATAGAATGCTGATTGATAGCAAAATAATCGACAAATAACAAGAAAATAAAATTATAAGCATTTCATAACTGAAGCATCGAATTTCACCATTCAATGTTGCTATCAAAATATAAATAAAACATAAGATCGCAATAAAAAATAACAAAAAGCCAAAATAGCTTACAAGAACCAAAGGCATCTCAGAATGATTAAAAACTATGTCCAGCCAAAACGATAATAAAGAGCTTATGGTGTAATTTGATGTTCCATATTTACGAGCTTTATGATCAATTTTTACATAACAAATAGTATCGGTACTTAAAAAAAATAAGCAGTTTAATGAAACCACTTTTCCATTATAATTGGTGACAATATTATTTAGACGCTGTGTAAACAACCGAAAACTCAATAATCTAGCATTACCCTTAAAACCTAATATTTTTCTTAAAGACCAATTGCTTATAATGCCAGCCATTCTTCTGAAAAAAGATTGTTTTATTTTATTAGGGACACCCCACAATCTTTATTAGCCTGCATCTTTTCTATTAACTTGGGGGTTTCGTCTGGATCATGCTGCAAATCATCATCCATCGTAATTACAAAATCGCCTTTGGCTTGTTTTAAGCCACAAAAAGTCGCAAAATGCTGACCAGAATTTTTCCTTAACTGGTAAATTTTAACGAAAGAAAAATTGTTTTTTAACTCTTGTAATGTATTCCATGTCTTAACATTGGTAGATTTGTCATCAATAAATATGATCTCAAAATTCGCCTGTATTTTTTTTTCAAATACAGCTTTTAACTTCTTGCAAAGAATTGGCAATGAACTATCACTATTAAAAACAGGAATGATAACTGAATACATGATTTTGTTTTTATCTATCATAAATTTTAACTATTATGATTTTCATCCATTAACATTTTTTCAAATAAAAACTTACAGCAGACAATAACCCGGACTCTATGGTGGTTTCAGGCTGCCAATTCAATTGCTTTACCAATTTGCTATTATCAATAGCATATCTCCAATCATGGCCAGGACGATCTGTTACAAAAGTAATTAATTTTTCGTGCTTGCCATCAATTGGCCTTTTTTTATCCATAATTGCACAAATAATTTTTACTAACGATAAATTATCTTTTTCACAATTGCCGCCTATGTTATAGGTTTCACCATTCTTGCCTTTATTAAGGATTACACCTATTGCACTACAATGATCTTCTACATATAACCAATCACGAATATTAGAACCGTTGCCATAAACTGGAATTGGTTTTTGTTCCAGACAAGATCTAATCACTGTTGGAATTAATTTTTCGCTATGTTGATAAGGACCATAATTATTCGAACAATTAGAAATTGTCACTGGCAAACCATAAGTATGGTGATAAGCTCTTACAAAATGATCAGAAGATGCTTTAGAAGCTGAATATGGAGAATTAGGGGTACAAGGTGTTTGTTCAGTAAAAGCGGCGTCATTAAGCTCTAATTGACCATATACTTCATCAGTAGAAATATGATGAAATCTGCATTGGCTTGCGTCCCATTTTTTTTCGCCAATCCAGTAATTTCGTGCAGCTTCTAACAATGTAAAAGTTCCAATAACATTGGTTTCTACAAAAACAGCCGGCCCAGAAATAGAATTATCCACATGACTTTCTGCAGCAAAATGAACAATAGTATCGATTTTATATTCATGTAATAATTGATTAACTAAATCTCGATCACAAATATCACCTTGAATAAAAACATGCTGTTTGGCATTTGGAAGATTTTCCAAATTTTTTTCATCACCAGCATAGGTAAGTTTATCTAAGCTAATTACCTTAATATCAGAGTATTTTGCTAAAACAAAACGTACAAAATTACAACCAATAAAACCAGCCGACCCTGTGACCAATATATTCTTCGGTAGATATTGCGCCATTACAATCTACTCATCTAGTAAACTCAACAAATATTGTCCATAGTCACTATTTTTATAAAGATTTGCTTGCTCTAATAATTTCTCAGCAGAAATAAATCCTCGGCGCCATGCTACTTCTTCCGGACAGGCAATTTTAAATTTTTGCCGTTGCTCCAGAACCGCGACATACTGAGATGCTTCTAATAATGATGTGCAAGTTCCGGTATCAAGCCAAGCAAACCCCCTGCCTAAAAGCTCCACTCGTAATTTATCTTGCTGCAAATAGATTTGATTTACATCTGTAATTTCTAGCTCACCTCGCGCTGAGGGTTTGAGCGATTTAGCTATATCTACTACTTGGTTATCATAAAAATATAACCCTGTCACTGCATAATCAGATTTAGGCTTAACTGGTTTTTCTTCAATACTTTGCACCTTTCCATTACTATCGAAAGTAACTACACCATAACGTTGCGGATCACGCACCTGATATCCAAAAACAATGGCTCCTTCAAGGCTGCATTGAGCTCTTTCCAAAACAGGTGTCAAACCTTGACCATAAAAAATATTATCGCCCAAAATTAAACAGACATTATCATCGCCAATAAAATCTTCACCAATAATAAAAGCCTGGGCTAAACCATCCGGATTGGGTTGCTCTGCGTAAGAAAAAGACATGCCCCACTGGGATCCATCTCCTAATAAATTATTAAATGCAGGTAAATCCTTAGGTGTAGATATAATAAGAATGTCCCTAATCCCGGCTAACATCAACGTAGTTAAAGGATAATAAATCATAGGTTTATCATAAACAGGTATTAGCTGCTTACTAAGACCCGCGGTTATAGGGTACAAACGAGTACCGAAACCACCTGCTAGTATTATCCCTTTCATAAATATTAGAAACTACTTCATACGTTTAATTTGAGCAAAAAATTCAACTATAAACACCATTACAAAAGCAAAAATCAAACCTGCAAAAATCGCAAGAGCTATATATGCGATGGTAGAAATGCCCACGGGTTTAGTTGACCTAATAAAATCAGAAGAAAATCTGCTATTTTGTAAATAAGTCATCTGATTTTTAATATTTGATATCATCCCAAGTAACTGATTTGTTATCTCCCCTTGACTAGCAACTAAAACTGCTTGCTGAGTTGTTTGAATTAAATTACCTTTATTTGTACCCAAACTTTTCTGTAAAGTTTTTTGAGAAACTTGCTGAGTTTTTAACTGCTGCTGTAAAATCTTTAAATAAGCACCTAAAGCAGCCTTTTCCTTTTGCTCTTTCTCATAAGTGTCTGTTTGTAATTGTTTTAATATATCAGCAAAAAGTGTTTGATATGTCTTGTATGTCCCAACTGCGCCTTTGGCAGATATGGCAATTAAACCACTATCCATATTAGGAGAGTTTAGATCGTTAACGCTAATGCTTTTCGCTGATAGCTCATTAGCTTGGGATAAATTACTTTTTGCATACTGATTAAATATGATTGGCAAGTAAATATTTTGTATTTTTGCCATAACTGCTTGGGAAGCAATAAATGGTACAGTCTCACCACTATCATTTAAATGGGTGGCAATCTGGATTGCCTGAGTATATTCATATTTCTTGGGTTTCATTATTGCAAACGCCAACCCCAAAACAAGTATAATGATAAAAATCAGCCAAAAAAGCTTTTTGTGTTTTACAATTATTAACCATAAATCAAAAATGTTAATTTCGTCATTTTCCCGCATAAGACTCTCCTGTATTATAAATATTTTCTTATATTAACATAAATTTCATGAAGCATTAACTGCATTTATAACAGCTTCTGCAACCAGCTCCAATTCTTCCACCTTCAAATATGGTGAAAACGGCAAACTTACCACTCGCTCTGAGGCACGTTTAGAAGTCGGACAAATTGGAGATTTTAAGTGGTCAAAAACTACCTGCGAATGCAGTGGCTGTGGATAATGTACTGCGGTTGGAATACCATTATCCTGCAAATATTGAATTACTTGCTCTCTGTTATTACAGCCAATAGTATATTGAGCATAAACGCTAGTGTTATTCTCTTCAATATATGGCGTCTCGACATGATCTTTTAATAATTCTGTATATTTTTCTGCTAGCTGTTGGCGCAATTTAACTTCTTCTGGAAAGATTTCTAGCTTAGCTAACAAAATAGCTGCCTGCAGGGTATCAAGCCTGCCATTAATTCCTAACATCGTGTGATGATATCTGCCTTCCTGGCCATGACTCATAATACAGCGCATTTTTTCAGCTAATTCATCATCATTGGTAAAGCAGGCGCCGCCATCGCCATAACCACCAAGCGGTTTTGATGGGAAAAAGCTAGTACAACCAATAGTAGTCAAATTACAGGAATGTTTCCCTTTGTAAGTCGCACCAAAACTTTGAGCTGCATCTTCTATTACAGGAAGTTTGTGTTTTGCTGCAACAGCATTAATTGCATCAAAGTCTGGACATTGGCCATATAAGCACACGGGAATAATTGCTTTAGTTTTTGGCGTAATAGCTTGTTCGAGCAAACCGGCATCTAAATTATAAGTACGTGGATCAATATCGACAAAAATCGGTTTGGCACCTAATAAAGCCACCATTTCTGCCGGAGCGATAAAAGTAAAGTCAGGCACGATAACCTCATCACCAGCTTTAATATTCAAAGCCATCAAAGCAACTAATAACGCATCAGTGCCACTTGATAAACCAACACAGTGTTTCGCACCAACAAATTGCGCCAGTTTTTCTTCTAATTCGCTGATCTCTGGCCCCATAATATATTGCCCATGATCTAAGACTTTCTGGGTTCGCTGAGCGATATCTTCTGCAATCTTTTTATATTGCGTTTGTAAATCTATAAATGACAGCTTCATATTGACCTCAATTATAAGTTAAAATAAAACAAGTATTGTAATAAAATTACCTACTAACAGGCAATTAATATTTAAGGAATATATTATGAACACAGCTCAACTTATGGCCATATCCCCAATCGATGGGCGTTATCAAGCCAAGCTCACGGATCTACAACCATTATTTAGCGAGTTCGGCTTAATGCATTTTCGCGTTATTGTCGAAATAAAATGGCTCAAAACTCTTCTTAATATTCCGGAAATTAACGAAAATCCATTGAGTGAACATGCTCACAACATTCTCAATAACATTATAACACAATTTAATCTCGACGATGCCGAGCGAATTAAAAACATTGAAAGTAGTATTAATCACGATGTCAAAGCTGTGGAATATTTTCTTAAAGAAAAAATTCAAAATAGCAAAGAGCTGGAACAAGTCAGTGAATTTATTCATTTTGGCTGCACTTCAGAAGATATTAATAATCTAGCATATGCCTTAATGCTGCAGACTTTTCGCACTCAGCACTTAACACCAATAATGGATGAAATAATTACCGTAATCAAACAGCTGGCAGCTGAATATGCAGATCAGCCCATGCTAGCTCGCACGCATGGCCAACCCGCTTCTCCAACAACTGTCGGCAAAGAAATGACTAATTTTATCGCGCGCTTACAAAGACAATACGAGCAAATCACATCAATAGAAACCTTGGGGAAATTCAATGGTGCTGTCGGCAATTTCAATGCCCATGTTGCAGCGTATCCCGAAGCCGACTGGATTGAAATATCGCAGCAATTTGTCGAATCATTAAATTTAACCTGGAATAAACATACAACCCAAATCGAACCACATGACTATATGGCAGAGTTATTTGATGCTATCTCGCGCTTCAATACTATACTTCTAGATTTTGCCCGCGACATTTGGGGTTATATTTCTATAGGCTATTTCAAACAAAAATTAATTGCTGCTGAAGTTGGCTCTTCGACCATGCCACATAAAGTTAACCCAATAGATTTCGAAAATGCCGAAGGTAATTTAGGCATAGCTAATGCCTTACTCCAGCATTTTTCTAGCAAATTACCAATCTCACGCTGGCAACGTGATTTAACTGATTCGACTGTATTGCGCAATATCGGTGTAGCCTGTGCTCATTCAGTTTTAGCATATAAATCGTTACTCAAAGGTCTCAGCAAATTAGAAATTAACACTAAAATCATCGAACAAGACCTAGACAAAAACTGGGAAGTATTAGCTGAAGCCATTCAAACTGTAATGCGGAGATATAAAATTGACAAACCATACGAAAAACTCAAAGAATTAACTCGTGACAAAAATGTCGACAAAAAAACCTTGCATGATTTTATTGATACTTTAGATTTGCCTGCTGATGCAAAAAATAGGCTTAAAGCTTTAACGCCTAGGAATTATATTGGGATGGCTAAGGAATTGGCGAAAACGAATTAATCAATCGTCATCGCGAGGAGTGAAACGACGACGCGATCCAGGTTTTACAATGATATGTTTCTGGATTGCCGCGTCGCTTCGCTCCTCGCAATGACAAGGTTATTTATTTTGTATACGGATAATATTTCGGTTCCCAGGTAATTGCTCGGATCGCTGCATCAATATCTGCAACTGGTTCTGCAACACCTTCTTCAACCGCTTGAGCTACCACAGCTTTAGCTACTTTAAAGCTAACTTCTTTGACTTCATCTAAGTTAGGTAACAGCTGACCATTAGGATTGGTTTTCACTGGTGAACAATCTGTTAAAGCTTTACACGCTGCCCAAATCATGCCACTTGTGACGCGTTTAGCTCTCGACGCAATGATACCTAGACCTAGTCCGGGGAAAGCAAAAGCATTATTGCATTGTGATATTATGATTTGTTTACCACCGCCTATATCGACAGGATCGAATGGGCTTCCAGTGGTTATTAAAGCTTTGTTATTGGTCCATTTTAATAAATCTTCTGGAATTGCTTCCGAACATGAAGTTGGATTTGATATAGGGAAAATAATTGGCCGCTCAACGTGTTTAGCCATCTCTTGAACTATTTCTTTATTAAAAGCGCCACCTACTGTGGAAACGCCAATTAACACTGTTGGTTTTAGGTTTTTCACTACTTCGAGTAATTCAATATGATTTTTATCAGCAACATCCCAATCGGCTATTTGCTCTTCGTTTTTGACATATATTTTTTGAAAATCAGCCAGGCCGTCAATTCTTTCAGTCAAAAGACCTTTGCGGCTTAAAATCCATACACGTGAGCGCGCTTCTTCCAAAGACAAACCTTCTAGCACCATGGCATCACAAATCTGATCAGCAATACCGGTAGATGAGGTTCCAGCACCCAAAAATACAATTTGATGATCAGTTAATTTCTGATTACTAGCTACCGACGCTGACAGTAATGCTGACAACGTTACGATTCCAGTGCCTTGCATGTCATCATTAAAAGTACACATTTTGTCCTGATAGCGTTCTAAATTTGATCGAGCGGTATCTTTTGCAAAATCTTCCCAATGTAAATAAATATTCGGGAATTTTTTATGCACGGCAGCTACAAAAGTATCAATAAAATCATCATAGTCTTTACCGCGAACACGTTCGTGCTGCCAACCCAAATACATTGGATCTTTTAGCATATCTTCATTATTAGTACCAACATCTAACACAATCGGCAATACGCGATGCGGATCAAGATTTGCGCACAAGGTATAAACTGCTAGCTTACCCACAGCAATATAAATACCACCAACGCCTTGATCGCCAATACCTAAAATAGCTTCTGAGTCAGTAACTACTATTATGTCAATATCAGAAGTATCATATTGATCCAAAATCTCAGGGATTTTATCTTTGTCATTATAGGAAATAGTCAAACCACTTGGACGCTGATAAATCTGGCTGAATTGTTGAATTGCCGCGCCAACTGTTGGCGTATAAACAATGGGCATCATCTCGCTCAAATGATCTTCAACTAATTTATAAAATAAAGTTTCATTATGGTTATGGAGTTCATTTAGATATACATATTTGGCAACATTATCTTTTTGCTCTTTAAACTGGGCATAACACCGTGCAGCCTGTTCTTCAAGCGTGTCTATCTTAGGTGGCAATTTACCTAACAAACCAAGTTCTTCACGCTCTTTGGCTGTAAAAGCCGTATCTTTATTAATACGATTATTACCAAGCAAGGCATCTCCGCGCAAAGAAGTTTGCACGTTGGTGATTTTGCCATCTTTGTCTCTAATTACTGAATACTGCATAATGATCCTCTCTTTTAAATCAAATTAAATATTATAATGAACAATGCCAAATTTTTGGGCTACGATAAATAGAAATATGAACATTCCAATACTAAACATGGCGCAACCTGACCACAGCAAAGGCTTTGAATGATCTCTGTAAGCTTTTATTAATATGATCCCTGGTAGCACAATAAATAAAACCGCTTCACCAACACCGCCGACAATATCAACAGCACTAAGGAAAATATTTGGATAAATAAGGGTGATCACTAAGGGAATTAAAAACGCCAAAGCACCAACCAACAAAGTATTAGAAGTTTTTAAATAAGTATGCGTCATGTCTTTAATGAAACCAAATAAACCTGTTCCGTTTGCTACATACGACGCCGTGACTGCCAAACCAGCAAAAATCAAGCCAGCTGTGGCGAAAATCTTAGAATGCAATAAATAAGTCATAGGCACAGTAGCCGGCAAACCCGCATGAAAACTGGCTAAAATACTATCAGGACCGGTAGACACAGGCAAACTACCCATTACTATTGTCGTCCAAATCAAATTCATTACCAAACCAATACCAACACCTATGATAATAGTTTTACGTATACTTTTTTGATCATAATTAACATATTTGGATACCGTAGGAATAATATTGTGAAAATGAAAGGCAGACACAACTACCGGCAAACCCCATGGCAAAAATTTCCAATTAGTATAAGTCAGAGAATGCAGATTAAAATCTGCCACACCAGTTTTCATTAACACAATAAAACAAATAAATATAGATATCAGTAAAACCACGCTACCACGTCTTAAAGCATTACGCCCAAACATAATTAAGCTAGTCGCCAATAAGAAATACACGATTGTGATCGTAGACTCAGAAAAAGCAAGTGGGAATATGTGATCGATGATAGAAGAAATCGCACTCAGATAAGCAATCAGGACCCCATATAATAAAATTAAATTACAAATAGTAGCAATGCAATATCCTGTTGTGCCTAATTCTTGCTTGAAAAAGGACGGTATATCAAAATGCTTTTTTCCTTCCGGCAATCTACCAGCTATAACAAAAGCGCTGAACAACATCACCATCGATACTACCAAAATATCTATTAAAGCCGGAATAAAACCGCTTAAACCAACTTTTATCGGCATAGCTAATACACCAATACCCATCAAATTACCGGCAACTAAAAAGGATACTGGCAACAGTGTTCTCATATTAAGAGTTTTTGTTTGAGCCATTATCCCCCCCCCTTCTTTTCTTTTGTTACTGAAACAAGATCCAAGCGCACATGCGGTGCAGTCATTATTTCAGGTGATAATATGTTGTCAATATCTTCACAGCTTAATAGCTCTGATTCCTTAACCAACTCATAGACTGACTTATCAGGATTTTTCTGTACTTGCTTAGCAATTTTAGCTGCTGCTTCATAACCAATATATGGCGCAAAAGCTGTTAAGAGACCGGCGGAACTCAAAACATGTTCACGGCAATATTCTACGTTTGCTTCAATTCCATCAACGCATTTTTCTCGTAACACTTTACAAGCTCGCCGCATTAAAGTCATTGCTTCCATCAAGTTATAAACCATAACCGGCTCAAAAGCATTAAGCTGCATTTGCCCTCCGGAAGCGGCCATAGTTACCACTAAGTCACAACCCATGACTTGAAAGCAAACCTGATTCACAACTTCGGGAATAACTGGGTTCACCTTGGCCGGCATAATCGAAGAACCCGGCTGCACTGCCGGCAAATTAATATCATGCAATCCGGCCTGTGGTCCTGATGATAATAAGCGTAAATCATTGCATATTTTTGTGAGTTTTATTGCCATACGTTTTAGGATCGAAGAAAATGAAACAAACACACCAGTATCACTGGTTGCTTCTACTAAGTCAGGTGCAATAACAAGCGGCAATTGAGTGATTTCCGCTAAGTATTTGCAAACCAATTCTGAGTACCCTGGCAAGGTATTGATTCCAGTACCTATAGCAGTTGCGCCCATATTCGTTACATAGCACTGATTAAATATTTCTTTGATGCGATCCAGATCTTCATTTATAGCTGATGCAAAAGCACGAAATTCCTGCCCCAATGTCATTGGCACAGCATCCTGCAATTGAGTTCTGCCAATTTTAATTACACCTTTAAATTCTTCTGATTTGGCAAGAAATGCATCACGCAGTTTCTCGACACTTTCAATAAAACCAGTGCTAGACCAGACTAAAGCAATTTTTGCTGCAGTAGGATAAACATCGTTGGTAGACTGAGATAAGTTTAAATGGTTGTTAGGATGCAAATATTGGTATTCACCTTTTTCATGTCCCAATATTTCCAGGGCTCGATTACAAATCACTTCATTGGCGTTCATATTTGCCGAAGTTCCAGCTCCACCCTGAATCATATCAACTGGAAACTGCTTGTCGAATTGACCAGCAAAAACCTCCTCGGATGCTGTGACAATAGCTCTGGTTTTTTCCCTATCCAACAATCCCAACTTATAATTAGCCTTGGCCGCTGCATGTTTGATAGCTGCTAATGCTCTGATTAATTTGGGACGTTTGCGCATCGAAACCCCAGAAATTTTGAAATTTTCTATAGCGCGTAATGTTTGAACACCGTAATACTTGTCTTCTGGGACGCGCCTTTCTCCAAGACTATCTTTCTCAATTCTATATTTCTTCTCACGCATGTTTATTACCCTCAATAATGACTAAAGCCAACAAGCTGGCTTAAGGGAATTGTTGCAAGCCCCCTAAGAATCTGCAGTAACTATTTTGTAACTAACTGATTTGCCGGGCTGCATTTCCCACGGCCTGTTATATTGCAATGTAATATTCGAAATTTGCGGCGCTACAAATCCTGTTTTTTTAACTTTAAATGTCCAGATTTCATAGCCACCAGCACCTACCAGCTTAGTCTTCTTGGCAACATATTTATGCGCCATCGGTTGAATCAGCTCGGAATCGTAGTTAGTCAAAAACCACATAAAACCAGTGGTGCGATTAGATTGAACTGTGATTGTGATAATTGGATTGCTTTTATTAACCATAATAGGTTTATTTGGATCAGTGATTTTTATTGCTGCCATAGCGTTAGATATTATAAATAAAGATAAAAAAAGCCCACAAAGTAAAATCTTGATTTTATTAGTCTCCATTAACTTAACTCCAGGTTTTCTCAGTTCGTAAGTATAACGGCAATACCTCATCAGGAGCAAGCACTTTTTGCTGCAGCCAATCTCTGACTGCTATTTTCGCTACCGCCCCAGCACTTGGATATTTTCCAGTTATTCTATCTGTAAATCTTAATTTTAGCACAGATTGTAGAATCTGCTCATACTTTTCCCAAGCATCACCAACGCCAACCCAACCCTCACCTTCAGGCGGTTCTATTGCGTCAGGTTTGATTAAAATATCTTTGCTCACTGCTGTCATAATATCGTCATCAAGCTCATACACCCCCCAATAAACTTCGTTCATACGTGCATCAAATCCTGCCAATATTTTTGGTGTCTTCAACTCGTCATAAGTTCTTTGAGCCAAAGCTTGCAATGATGATACAGGAATAACAGGCAAATTCGCGCCAAAAGCTAAACCCTGAGTTATACTAGTAGCAATTCTAACCCCAGTAAAACTTCCTGGACCACACCCAAATGCAATGGCATCCAGCTGTGATAACTTTAGATCAGCCTCAGCTAGCAATGACTTCACCATAGGCAGAATAAGCTGAGTGTGTTGTTGTGGTGCTAATTGATAACGCTCAAGAATAACATCATCTACTAATAATGCCGCGGAACAAGCATCAGTTGATGTTTCTATAGCTAAGATTTTAGTCACTAGGCTGCCTAACAACTTGCTTGACTGATACTGTTACGTTTTGCAAACGTGCATATCCACTACTACTAATATTTTTATAACTAAAGCCTTGCTTCCATAAAGGTAACGCATGAAATTGAATCGAGCCAAATCTTTTATTCAATTCATAACGACTTGGATCCATATACAAAATATCATTCTTAAAACAGGCTGTTAAATCCACAAAACCAACACCTAAAGTACTATTCAATGGCACAGTTTTACATTCCCCAGATGTCACCATAAATTCTAGTGGATTATAAGCATACCCAATGATAAAAGGCGACATCATTACCGTACCACCTGTGATATTGACATACACATAATTATTGTCATCAACTGGAGCACCCAGAGTAGAACCTTGAATCTGCTCATAATTTGCTATTAGTTCTTGTTGCTGCGCTTCACTGTATTGCCCCCATTTTGCCGAAGAAACACCTAATGTATCGGGTGAAACGACGCAACCGACTAAACTCAACATCACAAATATAGATAAAATAAAACGCAACATATATTTTCCTCTTAAACTCTCAATCGCCATCCCGTCATTGCGAGCGTAGCGAAGCAATCCAGTTTTTACAATAAACGGTTTGGATCGCTTCGTCGTTTCACTCCTCGCGATGACGCGAAAGCACTAAATCCTCGTTTTCGCAAGGATGACGTGTGGGAAATAAATATACACTAAATATGCAATTAATGAAAGTTGAAAAAAACCTCAGTGATTAAGGAAGCTCGAGGCCTGTGTCGAAATCATTTCGATGCACAAACATCCTTGTTAGCACAGGCCTCGAATTGTTTTCCTAACAATACTTACTCGTCTCTGTACAAGCCTTCGAGTTACTTCCATGTCGAAGTTGTATAACACCAACAAAATCTTTTTAGTGAGATTATTATTATCCATCATTTTAATAAAAACCGCAACTATAAATATATTAACTATACAGTGCTCGAAAATAAAAAAACCATATAAATCAAACAAGCAGCCTACATTCCTCAAGCTTTTGCTAGATATTTCCTATAGCAATTTCCGAAGTTGCCTAATATAATCTTAGGCTATATGGGCAATTACTAGCTGCAAACTTCTCACTCCTTGATACTCATTCACATCAAGTTTATACACAGCTTCAATATTTTCACAGCGATAATTCGGCCAAACTGACAAATCCACATTAAAAGCAATAGCATTAATAATTTTAGTATCACTAGAGCGTTGTAAAGCCAAGCGCAAATGCTTTTGCCCAACGAGACGTTGTTCGATAATATTAAATTTATCCACAAATAAAGGCTCAGGAAATCCCTGCCCCCATGGTCCGGCATTACGCAGCAATTCAGCAATTTCTAACAACATCTCTTCAGGCTGTAGCTCGCCATCAGTATAGATATATCCAGCCAAATCTTCCGCAGTTAAATGTTTGCTGACTTCCTCATCAAAAAGCGCGGTGAAATCTTTGTATTTAGCCAGCTCCAGACTTAATCCTGCGGCCATGGCATGACCGCCAAATTTAGTTATCAACCCAGGATTTTGAATGGCGATATTTTCTAAAACATCACGTATATGCAAACCAGTTATTGACCTAGCTGAACCTTTAATTTCATTGTTATTTGCTTTAGCAAAAGCAATGACTGGCCGATGAAATTTATCTTTAATTCGAGCCGCTAGAATTCCCACTACGCCTTGATGCCACTTAGCATCGTATAAGCATAATCCTGTCGGCAGCTCTCCACCCAAATGCAGATTATTTATGGCATCCATTGCCTGTTTGCGCATATCGGCCTCAATCAGCCTTCTGGTATTATTTAGTTCATTTAACTGCTTGGATATTGTTAGCGCCTTATTTGCATCATCAGTTAATAAACACTCTACCCCTACAGCCATATTTTCTAAGCGTCCTGCTGCATTCAGTCGGGGACCGATAATAAACCCCAAGTCGCTCGCAATTATACGGGCACACTTCCTGTTGGCAGTTTGCAACAACGCTTTAATGCCAGCACAACATTTATCAGCTCTAATACGCCGTAAACCCTGCTCTATTAAAATTCTATTGTTGTAATCCAGAGTAACCACATCAGCGACTGTTCCCAAAGCAACTAAATCCAAAAATTGCGCCATATTTGGTTCTGATATTTGCTGCTTTGCAAACCAACCTTGCTGACGTAAAAAACCTCGCAGAGCCAGCATCACATAAAAGATCACTCCAACTCCAGCAAGATTTTTTCCGGCAAAAGTATCATCCGGTTGGTTTGGATTCACTATAGCTACGGCAGCAGGCAACTCCTGTCCTGCTAGGTGATGATCAGTTACCAACACCTTAATACCTGCAGCATTTGCTGCTGCAACACCGTCAATACTAGCAATGCCGTTATCAACAGTAATAAGTAATTGTGGCTTTTTGGCGATCGCAACTTTTACTATTTCCGGAGTCAAACCATAACCATATTCAAATCGATCTGGAATTATATAATCAACGTTCTCAAACCCAAATGCTGTTAGCGCTCGAACCGCTAAAGCCGTGCTGGTAGCACCATCAGCGTCATAATCCCCAACTATTAAAACTCGCTCCTGTTTTGCCAAAGACTCATATAAGCAAGTTACAGCTGCATCAATGCCTAATAAACCATCATATGGCAAAATATTTTTTAATTCATATTGTAAGTTAGCAATAGAATCAACGCCTCGAGCTGCATAAATACGTTGTAATAATGGATGTGGCTTCGAATCTCCCCAAGCAATATCCTCAGATAATTTGCGCGTCATAATTTTTTTCATTGTGGTAGAATTCTATCACAATAATCGAATAGAATAGACAATTACTATGAAACAAAAATTACGTATTGCAGCAGCTCAACTAGATTTTTTAGTTGGCGACATTTCTGGGAACACTCAGAAAATTATTAAATATAGCAATAAAGCTAGAGATGAGCTTAATGCTGATATAGTGGTATTTCCTGAGTTAGCTATAACCGGTTACCCGCCTGAAGATTTATTGCTTCGCAGTGATTTTTATAAAGATGTTGCAGCCGCATTAAAAACATTACAAGATTCAATCAAAGGCATTTATGTGATTTTTGGCTACCCTGAAAAAACTACTAAAGATCGCTTTAATGCCGCAATGGTCCTCCATAATGGTAAAATTATTGCCAATTATCGCAAGCAAAAATTACCAAATTATGGTGTTTTTGATGAAAAGCGCTATTTTGTTTCTGACACAAAGCCTTGCGTCATTAATTTATTTGGCGTCAAAATAGCTCTTTCTATCTGTGAAGATTTATGGTTTCCAGGACCTATGTCGAAAGCAGCAAAAAACGGCGCGCAATTAATGATCAGTATCAACGCTTCGCCTTTTGATATGTACAAACCGTCAATTCGCGAGCAAGTTATGAGCGACCGCGCTAAAGAAGGCGGCATGCCGTTAATCTACGTGAATTGCGTCGGTGGCCAGGATGAGTTGGTATTCGCCGGTGGAACTATGGTATTAAACCGTACAGGTGAAGTAGTCCAACACACCGACTTTTTTACTGAAGAACTTATTCCGATAGACTTTCAACTCACACCTGAAATCAAACCTTTAGAGCACAAATCTCTTATCATCCCCCCAGTTGAAGAACGGATTTATAAGGCATTAGTTATGGGCGTACGAGATTATATCAAGAAAAATCATTTTCCCGGCGCAGTAATTGGTTTGTCCGGTGGTATAGATTCGGCCTTAACATTAGCAATCGCTGTAGACGCGATTGGAGCAGAGAAAGTTGAGACTATATCAATGCCATCACGCTATACTCGTGACATGAGCGTTGAAGACGCTGAGAAGCAAGCCAAAACCCAGGGCGTTGGTTTCTCGATAATTCCAATTGAAGAAATGTTTGAAGCGACCCTCAGCAGTCTGGCACCAGAATTTGAAGGCCTGAAACCAGATGTAACCGAAGAGAATATCCAGGCTCGTTGTCGTGGCATTTTACTAATGGCTGTCTCTAACAAAAAAGGCTCCATTGTTCTCTCAACTGGTAACAAAAGTGAAATGTCTGTGGGCTATTCAACTTTATATGGTGATATGGTCGGTGGTTTTTGTGTGTTAAAAGATGTTCCCAAAACCATGGTGTATCGCCTGGCAGAATATCGCAATAAAATCTCACCAGTTATTCCTGAGCGCGTTATAACCAGAGCCCCATCAGCAGAACTCGCTGAAGATCAACTGGACCAAAACTCTTTACCAGATTACCCTGTTCTAGATGGCATTCTTGAACTTTACATCGAACACGATAAATCCGTAGCCGAAATAGTCGCTGCAGGGTTTGACGAAAAGATTGTCAAAAAAATAGTAACCATGGTGATTCGTAATGAGTACAAACGCCGGCAAGCACCACCAGGAGTAAGAATCACAGCAAGAGCATTTGGTAGAGATAGGCGTTATCCGATCACTTCTGGCTTTACCGTAAAATAAAATTAATATAACATGAGTGTTAATATGGAAATTTTAAATATCATAACTTTGGTTATTGGCATCATAGGGATTGTAATTATCGCCTGGGGCGTGTTGCTAGTCACACTTGAATTCCTTCATACTGAATATTTGGCACTTCAACAAAAAGAGCATACAAAAAGAGACAAACATCAGTTACGCCAACACTTAGGCTCATATATTCTGCTTGGATTAGAATTTATGATCGCTGGCGATATTATTCATACGGTGATAAAACCAAGCAAAGAAGCTCTAATTGTTTTGGGTGCAATTGTTGCGATCAGAACTGTCATTAGTTACTTTTTGCAGCTTGAACTTAAAAGTAAATTATAGATTTTTATTTGAATAAGTTCATCATCACGAGGAACATGCGGATTCGTCATTGCGAGTAGTTTACGCCCCGCGTCATTGCGAGGAATTTACCTACACAAATCTTCACAGAGCCAGTAAAACATCACTGCTTACTTAACATCAACCAAGTCTGCATGACCGAATCAGGATTTAGTGACATGCTACCAATATTCTGCTCCAATAACCATGCAGCCAAATCAGGATAATCAGACGGCCCTTGGCCGCAAATTCCAATGTATTTTTTGAGCTTATTACAAGTTTGAATTGCGCGGCTTAAAAAGAATTTCACGGCGTCATTACGCTCATCAAACAAATTAGCAACAATACTAGAATCGCGATCTAAGCCTAACGTTAATTGCGTTAGGTCATTAGAGCCAATCGAAAAACCATCGACATGTTGTAAAAACTCTTCTGCTAAAATGGCATTTGACGGAACTTCACACATCATTATGACGCGCAAGCCATTTTCACCACGTTTTAAGCCATGCTTTTCCATAACTTTTAGCACACCTTTGATCTCATCGACAGTACGAACAAATGGAATCATAATCTCAACATTGGTTAAACCCATATTATCGCGCACATATTTTAAGGCTTTGCATTCTAGCGCAAAACACTTCTCAAACGCTGGATGGGTATAACGTGAAGCGCCACGAAAACCGATCATGGGATTTTCTTCTTCCGGCTCATATAAAGTACCACCAAGCAAATTGGCATATTCATTAGTTTTAAAATCCGACATCCGGACAATCACTGGTTTAGGATAAAATGCTGCGGCAATCATGGAAACACCTTCAGCAAGCTTATCAACATAAAAACTCACTGGGCCTTTATAGCCGCAGATTCTTTGGCTTATCTCTTGCTGGAGCTTTTTAGGAATATTATCAAAGTTTAATAAAGCGTTGGGATGAATACCAATCATGTTATTAATAATGAATTCCATCCTTGCCAAGCCCACACCAAAATTCGGCAGTGAACTAAAGCCAAATGCTTGTTCGGGATTTGCCAAATTCAACATGATTTTTACTGGCAATTTCGGCATGCTCTTGACACTCATTTCCTTGCATTCAAATTCGAGCAAATCCTTATAAACATAACCAGCATCACCTTCGGCACATGACACGGTAACATCTGATCCATCTGGAATTTTCTTGGTGGCATCACCACAACCAACTACTGCTGGAATACCCAGCTCGCGCGCAATAATCGCCGCGTGACAAGTTCTACCGCCACGGTTAGTTACAATAGCCGCCGCTCTTTTCATGATTGGTTCCCAATCGGGATCGGTCATATCTGTTATTAGCACATCGCCTTTGGCAACTTTGGCCATTTCGCTAATATCTTTTAAAACTCGAGCTTTGCCCTGGCCTATCATCTGGCCGATACTGCGACCTTCAACTAGCACTTTGCCACGCTGTTTGAGCTGATATTGCTTGATGACATTTTTATCACTGCGACTTTGCACCGTCTCTGGGCGCGCCTGGACGATATATAACTTGCCATCATTACCATCTTTAGCCCACTCAATATCCATTGGTTTTTTATAGTGCTGTTCTATTAGCACAACATATTTAGCCAATTCATGTAATTCTGCATCATTTAGAATAAATTGTTGGCGCTCTGCTTTACTAGTATTCACGACTTTGGTAGTGCCGTCATTGTAAACCATTTTGATGGCTTTCTCGCCCATATTTTTACGCAAAATCGCTGGTTTCTTGGTGTTCAAATTGGGCTTATATAGATAAAATTCATCTGGATTTACCGCACCCTGCACCACAGTTTCACCTAAACCCCATGCACCAGTAATAAACACTGCCTGATCAAAACCTGATTCGGTATCGATACTAAAAGCTACGCCACTGGCGCTAATATCACTGCGCACCATGTATTGGATTCCGGCTGATAAAGCCACTTCACTATGAGCAAATCCATGATGAACCCGATAGGCAATAGCACGATTATTAAACAATGAGGCAAAAACTTTTTTGATTGCAACTAAGATGTTATCAATGCCACTCACATTTAGATAAGTTTCCTGCTGGCCTGCAAATGAAGCTTCAGGCAAATCCTCTGCCGTGGCCGAAGAACGCACTGCCACAGCAATATCCTTTTTTCCAGTCATTAATTTAGTATATGCTTTGCTGACATCTGCGATAAATTTGGGCAGAAACTCAGCATTGATAATCCAATTACGAATTTTTTTGCCAACTTTGGCTAATTCAGTAACGTCATCAATATTCAAATCTTCTAAAAGCTCATTGATTTTTTGCTGCAGATTATTATGTTCTAGAAACTCGCGGTAAGCCTCTGCGGTCGTCGCAAAGCCCATCGGAACTCGAAGTCCTGCCGCCTGCAAATGCTGAATCATTTCGCCTAAAGATGCATTTTTACCGCCAACTTCAGCAACATCGTTAACTCCTAGTTTATCGAACCAAATAACATTCTTTGTCATATCCATTCCTCCGATTGCAGACGTTGGCATAATTATATATGATTGTTGTTATGAAACGTAAGGCTTTTTTTATTTCTGACAGCACTGGCATAACGGCAGAAACTTTGGGACATAGCCTCCTGGCACAATTCCCTGCGATTAAATTTGAGCAAAAAACTATTCCATATGTTAATTCTATTGAAAAAGCTGAAGAAGTTGTGGCACAAATTAACGCTGCTAGCAAAGAAAATAAATCTAAGGCATTAGTTTTTTCAACTCTGGCAAATACTGAAATCCGAAATTTGGTAAAAAATTGTGACGCTCTGTTTATGGATTTCTTTGATATTTTAATGGAGCCCATCGAAACTGAATTAAAGGCTAAATATTCTCAAGATGTGGGGAAATTTCATAGTATTTTAGATACCAAGTCCTATGACCAGCGTATCGCTGCCATAGACTTTGCTCTTAATACTGATGACGGCGTTGGCGTGCAGCATTATGATCAAGCTGATGTGATTTTAGTTGGCGTGTCACGCTGTGGCAAAACTCCAACATGTTTATATATGGCTTTGCTATTTGGAGTTCTAGCAGCAAACTATCCAATTACCGAAGAAGATATTCATTCAGCTGCTCTGCCACAACCATTGTTAGATCACACTGATAAGATCTTTGGCCTCACTATCAATCCAGAAAGATTACAGGCAATTCGCCAACAACGTCGACCAGACAGCAATTATGCATCCTTAAAGCAATGCAAAAAGGAACTCAGCACTGTGCAACAAATGTTCCGCAATTATGGTGTACCTTATCTGGATTCCACCAGCTTTTCTATCGAAGAACTTGCTACTAAAATCATGGCCCAACGTGGCTTAAAACGCCGGCATATTTAGCCGATAGTTATATTTTTTATCCTAGAAGGAGCGATAATATGAAAGGAATAACAAAAAAGATTTGTACTGCAATGGGCATATTAGCTGTTTTAATGTTTTTAACAACAACCATATTCGCTAATAGTATTACAATAAAAATGTATAAAACAGCAAAAAGCAAACCGGGTGCATATATCGGCACAATTATTGCAAAAGACACAAAACACGGACTGTTATTAACGCCAAATTTACATGGACTTACTCCTGGATTGCACGGTTTCCATATGCATCAGTTTGCAAAGTGTAGCAATTCTGGCAAAGCAGCTGGTGATCATTTTGATCCGAAACATACCGGCAAACATTTAGGTCCTTATAATGATTACGGTCATCTTGGTGATCTTCCAGCTTTGTATGCTAATAACAATGGTGATATTGCTTTGCCAGTTCTAGCGCCAAGATTAACAGTTGCCATGTTGCAAGGTCATAGCCTTATTATTCATGAGCATGGAGACAATTATACCGACATACCGCTCAAGCTAGGCGGCGGAGGGGCTCGAGTTGCTTGTGGAAAAATTAATTAAAAAATAGCTTAACTGTTGTTAATTTGTTTTTCTAGGTTTATTAATACCTCTACAATTTCTCCAAAACTTAGTGGCTTTTGTTGAAACATACCAGAATCAACCATCATGTTAAAATCATCTTCTAAAGGTTTTTGTTCTCCAATACTAGGGATCAGTTGAAACTTATTAACTAAGCAATCGTCATAATGAGCATAGCTTGCATTAAAGAAAGCTTTTTTGTGAACAATGACACTTTCAAGAACGTCCCTATGGGTAATCGCTTGTTCTCCAACCCACGAATTTGCTAACATAGCCAGATCATACCAATGTCTAGATAATCTTTCAGGAGTTTCCAATAAACGATTCCTATGACATTCAACATGAATCAGTGTCGCTTTTTCCCAAAATGTTCGCAATGGGGATAGTGTATTGATTTTTGCAACTGGTAAAGCTATTGAATCAACAGCTTGTGAAAGCAAAGAAGTGACTTGGCATTCTGAACTAGGATATGTAGTATTTCTTGCACCAAATTCAATGAGGACATGATCTCTTAAATAATTTAATTGTTGATTTAGTAGCGACGGGTAATAAAACATCAACTCATTATTCTCCTTACCCAAATTTATTTTAAAATCACTCTCTGGAAATTCTTTATTTAGGCACTCATTTAGAAAAGGCAGAACAGTTTCCTGAATATAACTGCTTAATTTGCCGTTTAATGATCGCCCTAATGTTTTTAATTTACTTCTACTAACCTCATCAAAATCTATTGCCCCAATAAAGTGTTGATAATCAATAGTTATATCTATGTCTTCTGAAAATCTATTAATCAAACCAAATACTTTAGACAATGATGTTCCGCCTTTAAAAGCCATTTGTACTGGCATAGAAAATAGTTGCTGCAGCAACCAACAAACCCAAATATCCTTTTCAATAACTACCGCTCGCATATTTAGTTTATTCTCAGCTCCGCGTAAAATAGCAACTTGGGTGTCTGGGGGCAATTGCAAAAAGATATCAGTCATGCTGATTTCCTTGCTGATACTGATAAAAAACATTTACCATCCATCCAGGCATATGAGGAATTAATTTAAATAGCCGCTGAAAATCTTTTGCCGATAACTGTTCTTTTATCAAACCAATCGTAGCTAGCGAAACATTATCTTTCCCCAAATACCATAAGGCTAAAATAACAATACCTATAATTGTTCCAGGCTCTACTAATTTTCTTGGGCTAATATGCTTTAAAATAATTTTTATATTGCCCGCCTGAATACGTCGAGTATTTCCAGTCGTGTGAAAAGTAGGTTGCACTGGCATTTGAGTACTTAAATTTAACATACGTGCAGCCTCAGCCCCATGCACAGTTATAATTTCTCCTGTGGTTTTTGCAATTATTGCAACTATTTGTTCTGCTTCTGGCAATACCTTACCCAAATGCGGCACTACTTTTGGTTTAACAAAAATACCACGAGAAACACGGGTAATATCACCATTTTTAACCATTCGATTTAATACTTGCCTGATATTATCAGCAGAAGCTAGATTACGTAGAGACGTAGCTGAAAACGGCTCTCCGCTCGAAAGTTTTTGTATGTGTTGTTTTAATGTCTTTACTGCGCTCATGATTTTTCCTTATTTGTCACAAATATTAGCATAAAATGTGACAAATTACAGTTATTTCAAGAATAGCAAAAAGTGTTTATACTGCATTAGCAATAGTGATTTTTCTGATATTTTTACAAAAACGATATTCGCCAACAGTTTTACCATAATGCCGACATACCTCTCAAGCTTTCAACTCACAACAATTTTGCCAC
>SDBS01000138.1_pt1 | contig 58171 bp, 116 predicted proteins | sample 2277091 | NCBI WGS metagenome assembly SDBS01 (sample SAMN10404972, study PRJNA504765) | marine sediment metagenome | isolation source: marine sediment core GS10_PC15, 163 cmbsf | place: Arctic Ocean: Southern Knipovich Ridge | collected 2010 | reverse complement strand
GGTCAGTACGTCGGTTGTGGGGTGTTTGAATCCACGCCTGTTGATGGCGAAACTTCCTGTCCAACGAGCGGACACGTCTACGCCTTGCGCGTTAACATGTGCCGGATGATAGCGACCACCGATCCGTATTTTCGTATTCTGGGGATGGGGTACACCGGCGTTTCGGACACAACGAAAAATGTGAAGGTCATCTGAAAAACTACTCATAGTACACACTCCTTTCAAAAATTAGAATTAATGTAAATGATGTTAATACGTGAAAGCTCCAAGCTCTCACGCCCAAAACCCGGAAGCGAGAACGCTCCTCACTTCTTACTCCTTACTCCTTAACCTCACTCTTCGGAAACGAGAGCGCTCCAAGCTCTAGTCTCTCCTGTTCGTTTTGCCATTCTTCGAGTTCTGGGTCGAAGCTGGGTTGTTTACCCACATCTTCAACTACAGTTTCTTTGTCTGGCAGTTCGAATTCTTCTGGAATGTTGTGGGGTTTATCAGGTGTGGAGACGCCTGGTTTTTGTCCTTCCAACCAGACGTCTCTAACCCGATTGTGGGTGAAGTCATACGCGACTTCAACTTTATTGCCCCGCTTGATGTTTTTGATGCGTTTAGTTGTGATGGTATTGCCGGATTCAAGCTCGATACTCATATAACCTTTTCGAACTATGCCCCAACCAACTTTTACAACTATTCCTTTTAGCGGACGCATAAGCATTCCCCCTTATTTCTTGAAAGGGTCAGCTGTATATGTGGTGGCTCCACCGGGCGCGGTCTCGATTTTGACTTTCATTTCGGAATCTGCCTCGCCGTAGCCATCGGCGATTACCCACATGGCTGCGTAGCCCTGACGGACTCGTCCGGCCATGACGGTTGGTGAACCGTCAGGTTTGGTCTTGTTAGGATTCTGTGGAACCAACGCTCGTTTGACTTTGAAGCCATTGACGTTGAGCCACAACCAGTAGCCCGGAAGCCCAGACTTACTGAAGACCTGACCTTTAATTTGGTCAGTTATTGCCACATCTTTAAGTGGCTTGCCCAGTTCATCGGTGACATCCATGGCGAGGAACACCTTGTTGGCATTCGGGATGTCTGCGATGCTGATTGGGTCATAGACTGCCCCTGGATTATCGAATGATGCCGGGGCATTTGGATTGAAACCGCACTTGGTGAAGACGTGGATGTATATGCGCATATATACTGTCTTCACGATTTGAAGTATTTCTGCCAGGTCAATGGTCAGCGCTGGGACCTGAGAAGGTAGGCTGTTGCCTGTTGATTGCGGAGATGGGTCAATAGCTCCACCACCCGCATTTAAGGCTGCTTCAACTGGGTTGACGTAGTCAGTTGGTGATGCCGCTGCTTGTTGTGGGCTGTATACGTTGGTATTGGCAGCGATAGTTGGCGCCGCTGTTGTTTTGCCAGCTACTACTCCGGCATCGCCGGGGGATACGAAATCATCTTCCAGCCACGGTGGTGGCTCTTCTGCGTCGAAGTAATCAACATCAACTTCCATGTCGACGACCGCCTTGTTGGCAGGTGTTTCCACTGTGGCGGGGGTTTCGTCAACTACTTCGCTTACTGCCATTGGAAGTGTTTCTTTGCTGGTAAAGATTTTCGAAGTTTCGGCTTTCCAAGCGGGGTCATCCCGCTCTTCTGGTGTATCGCAAGACATTCGCAGAAACTCCTTGAAGGAGAAGGTGTCGATGATTTCACCAGCTTCGGTTCGTGTGGAACAGACGATGTTGTCGTCGTACAGCCGCCGTTGGAAGACACACCATTTGCCATCCTCCTCATCCTCCTTGACATCTTCTATTTGTTTGCGAAATTCGATAAATCTCTCGCCGAGTATAGGTTCTTCCTCATTGGTAGGGAGTTCGACGGGGAAAGCTTTTGCCAAGTCGACCAGGCGTTTGATTGCGAAGTCTGTGGCTTCACTTTCCATTTTGTCTGTCCAAACCATTTCCTGAGGATTTTTATCAGCGAGGATGATTTTGGCGTGATGAATTTCGTGTAGGACGGATATAATGGTATTATACCATATCATAGCCCTTAGAGACAGCTTATTGTCCTCTGTTGAGATGAGGTCGAAAGCTTCGCTCCAGTGAAACCCTAGATTGAAAACTGTGGACATGCTGTCTGGAAATAATACCGCCATTACCGGTTCACCATTACTGAGTGGGGTGCCGTCATTTTTCATAACGAGGCTGAAGATACCGCTGTCTGTCTCCATGGCGGTGAAGATGTGCTCGATGATTGCGAGTAGTTTTACTGGAATAAAGTTAATGTTGTGGATGCTCACGTTGCCAAATACAGCCATCTGGCTTTTAGTGGGCTCCGCCATTGCCTCTTGTGTTGCTTGTTCGGTCATAATGATTCCTTTCTTAGAGAGTTTACGTTCAAGCAGGAACATTATTGTTCCTACTCCTACTCCAAACAAGATTATCATTGTAATATTCCTTTCTGTTTGGATGGTTAACAGACTAACGCACGAAAAGCGGGGTCGAGAGCGCTCCTTCTCCGTTATTTACCCCAAGTGTTAATGATTAATGCTCCAAATTCTCTTCGCGCCCATCTTTTAGGAACAGTTTCAGGAAAACGCCAGTTCAACTGTCGAGCTAAGATAAGCATGTCGATTGCCATAGCTGCCTCTCTGGTAGTGAGAGGTTTGTCAAAGAGCTGTAAATGACCGGATTTGAGAATAATCCTGTACGCGCTCTTTACAGGTACAATTATGAAAGACAGCTCTAGTCCGGTTTCAAAATGAAGTTGTTTAATTTTCATTCTTAAGGTCCGGTTGGTGACCTTTTTTCGCTGCGCCATATGTATCACCTCCTTTTTGATGAATTTCTATTCCTTTTTCTTTTCCTTTCAAACTCCGGATTCCGAGAGCGCTCCTTGTTCCTTCTCCTGCTCCTCTTTTTAGTTCATGGCTTACTGCGTTTGTATAACTCACATGCGGGGTGAGCTACATGAAATACATGACGATTGTTATCACTATGGAAATTTCCACATATACCGATACAATCATCACAGATGACCCCAATTTGACATGGTTTACATTCTGGTTTGAGTCTGAGAGCATCCATAGAAATACATGTCGCACAGCAATCATAATCACCAATTATCTTAGTCATTGGGAAATTACCTCCTTTCATAGGTTAATAAAACGTTGGAGTTTTGTCAAGCTTGGTTGTTTTTTTGCGTGTTCCTTTTAGGACCTCGATTTCCACTGTTAATTCTTTAATTTCTGTTAGTAACATCGCAATTGTTACATCTTCTTCAGATACCGCTCTTGAGTCCGGATAGTGTTTCATACGTTCCCCTAGACTTATGTTAATTTTTTCTAATTCACCTGGTTTTAACATTTGATCACCTCCTTTTATAGGTTAATTGAACGTTCAAAAAACGGGAAGAGAACGGCTATCACCCCGTCTCTTCCCATTGATTGAATAATATGTGTTTATGTTTGGATTGCCTGTATCGAATTTCGTAGTTTGTTGTAGCGCGTCTTACCAATCTCGATTTCTTTTCGATGTGCTGTTTTCAGCTCCTCGATCTCAGCAGCTTTGCTTTGTAGAGCTGTTTGGAGAGCGTTAACGCGGTTGTTCAGCACTGCTTCTTGATTCCTACTGCTTACAGAGTTAATGTAATCGCGTATCATTTCAAGCATATCTTCAGTTGTGGTATCGGGACTGATGCTGGTCCCGACTTTAACATGTATTGTGAGATCAATGACTTTGGGGTCAGTACAATAAATTACGACTACACCACGACCAGTTGTACCCAATCGCTTCCATTTCCCTTGGCTGACGAGTCGATTAATGGTAGCTCTGACTCCTCCTTCAGCTTGTTCCTCGAAACCAGGGACAGTTAATAATTGAGTCATCAACTGTGTTAATGTGAATAGATAGTTACAGCACTCGGATGCTAAAATAACAGCGTCCAGCAAACTTCCTCCTTTTCCCATGTTCAATTTCTCATTTGGTTTTTCCATGATTCACTCCTCCATTGGTTAAAGGTTAATAAAATGTTCAAAAGATGGTAACGAGAGCGCATGTGCCCAGTGCGTGAATTCAATATCACAATTTATTACATTAGAACCCAGCGGGTTGCAACTTATAGCCCGTGTACCCGAGAGCGGCGGTCGACAGGGCCTTGGGGGACCCTGCCGCGCCTTGAAGCTAAGCACCCATAACATCACCTCCTTTCAGTTAAGGGTTAATCCACCTCTTTGACCTTGAAGCCATTGGGGTGGTTTTCATAATAATTAATAACTTTACTTAAAGTTACGTCCAGGTGTGTTGCTATACGAGACACGAACTGAGTGGTTGCTTCATCTCTGGTATGAGCATGAGTCCACATTTTCCCTTCCTTATCTACCTCAGAAGGGATGGCATGTGCTCCATACCAATTGAAGACACCAGTAAATCTATTTTTTTTCATGCTACCCCCCTTTCCCCTAAGTATTCAGCCCTAACCAACCACGTAGCAAGTATTACACGATGACAGAATGCTCCCGGTTTGCAAAAGCATACCAGTGTTATTTGTTGCTGACTATATATCCATCTAACAGTGTTAGCTAATCCCGGATGTCTCCCAAACAACAAGATACTATATGCCTCAGTATACACCTGCTCGCTACCTGTTTCCTTGTACTTCATGACCATGTCCCAAGTTGGTGCGAATATACGTCCTCTTGGGTCATTTCCCTTAACTGTGATGTCGAGTCGGTCAGGTCCAGAATAGCGATATTGCGCTGTCCATATGTCCGTCATTATATCACCCCCTCGAATGTTAAGTGTTCACAAGTATGAAGCTGTTCGCCTTCACAAACAAAGCATACAGTACCTACTTGCTTGAAATTCATCTGAAATGCCATTTCAGCTAGACGAAAGTCTCCCCCTCTGAATTCATCAAAAACGACTATTTTTGTGCTATTATGGTTCTCAGAATCAGATAGTATCTGTGTGTGTAGCATGTAGTTAGAAAGTAAGAACAATGCTAATAAAGCACTGTCAGCAGTAGTGATGTTGACTATAAAACGCATATGATCACCTCCTTCTGTTTCTGCGCCTAGACATTTTTGCTGTCTTGGCTTTTTTTAGTTTTTTATGACTACGCTTCTTTGGTTTGTTACATTCATTTACGGACTTTGACTTATCATACATCTCATCATGTATTTCTTTCATTCCTGGTAATATCCCACCCATCCCCCACATTGACAATAACAGCTCTCTTGGCAATATTTTATTCATCATCATCACCTCATAGGTGTAACTTACAGCCTTCCATTTTATAGTTGCTGAATTCTTCAGCCAACATTTTATTACAATGCTCATGTGGACCCAGGTCCGTTTCATCTCCGAATATCTCTCTATTACGGGGTGTGTCTGGATATATCAACTCACCACAGTTCATACATTTACCTTTGGGGAAGTCAGTCAGTTCCATAGGTTTCTTGTCGTAGGTTGTTCTACCACCCTCGAATTGGTGTGCTGTAGGGTCTACCACTTCCATGGACTTATTGACGCACCAAGCGTGTTCTGACATACCCCACATACTCATCCCTACTACACGCAGTTCAGGGAATGCTTCACACATATCCTCAGACGCTCCTCTACATAGACGTTGTGGGTCATTAGGTACATGGTTATCAATCCACATCTGGTAAACTAATTTCTGTACTGAGTCAGTTACTTCGATATATCCCTTTGTCATACAATCACCTCCTTAGGTAAGAATTATCGTTCAAAAAACGGGGAGAGAACGTATTTCTCTCTCCCCGTTTTTAGTCTAATTGCGTTTACAGCAGCCCTCACAAGCAGTCATCCCATGTGTGCTGTAGTCGCCGTCTTTTTCACACTTAGGACAGTGATACTTATTATCGTTCTTAGCAATGATTGGTTTCTTGTTTCTCATAATTAACCCTCCATTGTCTTAAGATGCCAATGAGTTATTTGCTGCCACAAACCTATAGATCTTTTACATCCTTCACATGTAAAAGTTTGTATCTCATGGTAACTTCGCCCGTCTAAAAGGTAAAACTTATTCCATCTACCACATAGGCATGTAAATTCAAAGTTTCCAATTGGTAATTTTCCAGAGAATCTAAAAATCATAGTATTTTTCCTTTATATTGTGAGTTTATGTTTCACTTCCATTTCCATGAGGATTAAATTTTCGCGAAGGTCCATAAGCAACTTACCAAGCATGTTTTCTCCCTCACCCGTCCGATTGTCTACTCCCCAGAATTTATCATGCCACCAGTTACCTTCCTGAAGTATGTGTGGTGCTGAAGCTATCAACACCTTACGTAAGTCAACGTTTTGAGTGAATTTCAGTCGTAGTCCTGTTGCCATAACTCCTATTCTCAGATCACTCCAATTATCACGTAGACTGATTCTGAATATCTCACCATTAGGCATGTGATAGCCCCTAGGGCCTCCCATTCTTTTAGCTATTCCAGGAGTCGGAGCATTAAGGATGGCAATGAACTCTTCAGTCTTTAGTGTCTTCATACAAACGAAGAAGTGTTCATTAGTGGGGAATGTCACAGGTCCAATGGGAGTAGATGCTGTCTGGTTAGCATAGTAGAAATTAGAACAAAATGCGTATTCATTTCTGAACTCTTTAATCATTATATTACCTCCCCTCTAATACGTTGTTTAACCTCTCAATCTACATCAATAACAGCGCAATAGTCACGTCCTCTTCGGACACCGCCCTTGAGTCAGAACAGCACTTTATACGCTCCCTTAATCTTAAACTAATTTTTTCGAGTTCTCCTGGTTGCAACATTTATATCACCTCCTCTCTGTCCCAGACAATCATTTCTAATCCAACATCAGGGTATTCACGCATGATTTTGTTCCATGCTTCATCACCTTGGTCCTTAAGCAGTCTCATTGCTGTTTCGGGGGTTAATTCTACAACTACTCCCATTTTGGACAGCTCAAAATCAGGAGCTAATTTGTTTTCCTCCTGACAAAACCACCAGCGATACTTACCGTGACTTCCTTTTTGAACACCTCTTCCAAAAGTATAATTTTCCATTGGTTCAAGAAAAATGTCCATCAAATCACCTCCCTTATTATAGGTTAATATTCAAAATACGTAACAGTGCTTCTTCAGTCTTAATGAATATTGAGTCAGTAATTCCTCCTGTAACTAATGACGTTCGCTGTATTAGTCTAAGGCTATAATCCATTTATATCACCACCTCCTCATACTTATTTAATGTTGGGTTAAATACAATACCTGAGACCTCTCTTGTCAATGGGTGGATGGTAATCAGCGGTTTCTTCTGCTTCATTATATAACTGATACAGCCTAGAGTACCCCCTAGTTTATCAGGTAAGTATAGAGCCACCGCTGTTTTAGCGTTATCAACCATCCATTCATTCCGTTTGTACATCTTCCATGGAGCATAGCCCGGTTCACATATATAGTTTACATGGTCAGCGTTGTCTATTATGATAGCGAACGCTTTCTGGGATGATGTTGGCCATTTTGATTCAAATCCCTTGAATGGTAAGGCCATCACTAATTTTATAGGCATGCCAGTGCCTCTAAGGTTGATTACAGCGAGTGCTGCTACTTGGTCAAATCCAAGAGCTCCGCCTGATATGAAATCAGTATGACCATATTTGTGATAGAGCTTAGTAATTAACTGTTCCGTAGCTACCAACACATGTGGCCATTCTCCTACTGGATGGTACAAGCCGTTAATGGTACGATGTCCTGTGAATGCTACCGTCATTTAATCACCTCCTTTTATCTATCTTTCAATTTATTGAGCACTTCTCTACCTTTCTTTGTAAGTCTCATTGGACAGGCATATAAGTCCAGATGCCCGTGTTTGACTATTCTCATTTTATAGAGATTGGCAATAGTGTTACAGTTAGCTTTCTGCTTCTTATCAGTAGGTATGTTGTAAGGTCTTAATTCTGCTGGGAGTACCCTACCGTCACCTATATCAAAGTCATCTCCGAAGCATTTTAGAACTCTTTCTTCTGCTGGTCTTAGTTTCTTTCTCATGGTCTTATCTCCTGTGTTAAAGGTTAATAGGTTAATAAAACGTTCAAAAAACGGGAAGAGAACGGCTATCACCCCGTCTCTCCCGTAATTTGAATAGTATATTAAGCGCTTGCTGCTTTAGCCTTGCGAGGCTTGGTCACTTCTACGTAATGACCACATCCATAACAGCGGTCAACGACCTTAGGGCCTTTGACCTTCTTGACTTTATGGAAGCGAATCATCCGTTTCTTCTTACATTCTGGACATACGCTATGAAGTGTGGATTTGCTTCTACCTACCGGAAGCTCACGATAACCAGCTTTACGAGCGGTGATTACCAATTGTGATGATGATGATGATGGATAAGACATAATGCCTCCTTATGGGTTGTAAGTTTTAGGTTAGGGTCCTTATAGTTTCAAAAAACGCTTATTGTACTTCTTGGGCGTTCGGGTACTGGGTCCCACTATGGGTACTCCTACCCCGTTTAGGTAACGGGTACCCGCCCGAAAACGGGTTGTTGAGTTAATTGTAATCATGCTCCTACAGCTTACCAAATCAGATTCAGAACAGATTGAGCTACACATAATCATAACCCCTGATCCTTCTTTGTTAAGATTTGATTTCTTCTCTGTGCTCATTAAGATGTTCTGCTCTAGTCATCAGTTCAAGGTTGGAGGCCTCATCATTCAATGAATTACGATCTTTATAGTGGAGTACATAACCCTCTGGAACAACTTCACCATACTCTTTAGCCCACACATAGTGCGAGTAGACTAACCAGAAGTCAGGATGCCCCACCTTTATCCATACACGATCTTGTCGGTATCCATGGTGTCTGACTCTTGTGGACATCAGAGGTTCCCTCATATCCGGTCGAGGACCTGGCTTAAACTCTGTATCAGGACTCAGGTGTATGCCATTCATGCCTTTATTCCAAGGATCAGGGCCCACACCAACCAATCCTTTGTTCCAAGGTGCCTTTCCCTTATGACATCCTTTAAACTCTTCAGGATGTTCTAATCTATACAACTGATAGCAATCCTGGTCACAGAATCGGCTATTCTTGCGATGCGACTTGAATGAGTCTCCACAGGCATCACATACAAATGTTGTTCTTGAATCCACTCCCTTGTTAGTCATATTAATCACCTCCTTTCATAGATTAATTTTCGTTCAAAATACGGGAAGAGAGGACGACTCCCCGCTTCCCGTACTATGCTTATTTTTTAGAAGTGCTTTTCTCGAAACCTCATAGCACTCTTGTGTGTCATGTTGGTCCTGTCCGTCAACAGGTCTGCTCCAAAGTTCCCTATCGCTTTAAGTACCTTAGGGTCCTCCAGAAGAGCGAGAGCTTCAGCGTTCTCAAATAAATCTTGACGCGGTCCCTCGAACATCAGCTTTACTTTCCGTAAAGCGTTGTCGTGTGGTGTGTTCGAACTACCTTTAGGCATATTAATCACCTCCTTTCGGTTAAAGGGTTATCTCAGTTTTGAATAGAGCATGAGCCATATGTAATTACCTGCTTGCCTTATTGTAGGGTCGATTATAAGTAGAAATACTGCGCAGTGTGCTATACCTAAAACCCACATGAATGCCGTTGTTATGTCCGTACCAAAAATTTCCATAGTGTATCCTCCAGGTTAAGGTTAGTTGTTAATAACACGTTCAAAAAACGGGAAGAGAGGGATATATCATTTCACCCCCTCTTCCCGTATGCTAATCTTGATTCCTTTCTAACCAAGTCGACCACCCAGGGTACCGTTTGTTGGTAGAGCCTGGCTGGCGGGATACAGCCTTTACGAGGAATCTGAGAGGACTGATTAGCCAGCCCCAGCAAGAACATGGCATCCCCTTACGCAAAACTATTTAATAACCAAGTACATAGTTATGACTAAGGAAGTCCTTAGCCTCTTTACATCCCTGTACTTGGAGTGCGAGCGTGTGTGCCACACTTCCGAACTGATTCATCTCGCTATACACACGTTCACGTTCGTCTAGCTTGGCGAAGTGTATACAAAAAAGAAGAACCACTATCATGATGATGATTATACCGAAGAGATTACGCATGATTATTGCCTCCTTACTTTCTTTTTGTTAGGGATTAAAACGAGAACTATCACACTAGATATAATACTAGCTATGATAACCCCCCATGCTCCTGCTAATATAGTTTCTATAAGCATGAAGAGAAAGATAAAAGAACCACCGATAATACAGAACATATTAAACTTAGTCATGCTCTGTGTTAAGGGTTTCTTGGTTACTCTGGTTTTTGGTGGGTTGTTACTGAGTTTCTCTAACCTTGCTTCCAACTCTGCGAGTTTTTCCTTTTTATTCATGGTACACCTCCTGTTAATATATGTTAAGGTTTAATGGTTAAATATGTTCAAAAAACGGGAAGAGAGAGCAGTGCTCCCCCTTCCCGTTGATTGATTAATAATAAGATTATAACTCACATTATCGTTTGTTAATCCTGTAAGACAACGCCAATCTATGAAGATGGCGCATCCAGTTCTTTCGCGCATGTTTCTTGTTCTTCCAACACCTCAGGTCAGAACAATTCCAGGGGTAATCCCAGTCTTCTTTGTTACGCTTTCCGATGTTGGTGGAGTGAACTATGGTCTTACTATTAACAGTTTTCGACCGCCACCCGGTCTCACTTTTACTCCGCCTCTTTACCACGTTGTGTTTAGAGATAAATCTGGGAGGATGTCTCTCATTCTTGTACATGACCAGTATACACAGCCTCATATGTACCTCCTTTCGTTAAGGATTAATAAAACGTTCAATCAACGGGAAGAGAATGAATCCCCTTCCCGTTGATTGAATGGTGAAGTCTACTGGTAGTTAGACTTGTCCAGAAGCGCCTGTCGAATATTCAACCACGTCTTGCTATCCCTAAATATACGTATTATCGAAAACGTATTACGTATCATTAGGGAGTGGAGCTCTTTTAACACGTCACTGACGGCTACCTCTACATAGATAGCTTTACCGTCGACGCTGGTTGATAGGATTAACATAGTCATTACCTCCTTGTTAATGGTTAATGTTTATAAAATGGGAAAGAGTGCGAGCGGTGCCGCTTGTAAGTAAAGGGGGGGGGCTATAATAAATAAATACATGAATGTATTTATACACTCATATATAGGTACCCACACGCATATTTTTTGGTCAATTTCCAGCTTTTGACCACTATACCACTTGACAAACCTAATTTAATGTTTATGTTGTAGGGTGCCTTAGAATTATCCGGGGGGTTTAAAATAACTTATGACCACGATAAAGTTAAAAATAATTACATTTTGCCCTTGACAAATGAAATTTAATGCTTATTATGTAAGTATGAATAAAGAAAAGAAACATAAAAAGAGTTTAAGGGAAACAAAATGATTAAAAAAATAATTGCGTTATTCTGGATGTTAGTGATTGGTTTTTTAGCGTATGTTCTTATGCTCTATAATATAGGACCAGCTTTAACTACTTTCTTTAAATTTATAACAAGAGCCACTATAATATAGGAAAATAAAATGAATTACTGGGGAAAAAGAACAAAGAATTCGTCTTGGGGGAGTAAACACAGACATCTTAATCCAATTGCAAGAATGAAATTAGAAGTCAAGTTAAAAACTGAACGTATGATAGAGAAATGTAAAGAGAAGCGTCTCTATGAACATGCTTCAATGGTTTCAGGAAGTATGCTACATACAACAGGTACAGGGACTTCAGGTCCGCATTATATAACTTTAGCATCAGGAGTTGGTACAGCTCCTGCACCTACCAAACAAATATCAGTATATGAATTTGGTAAAAAAGAACTAACCTATGTAGAGGTACCAGCAGATGGAAAAACTTATAGATTCATTACGGAGGTACCAGACTATGATATAGAACCACCAGAATTTGATATGGTACAACAATAACAGATATATACAGCTACATTATAACTACCTAAAGGAGTATGACATGCCAAAAGAATTAATTAAGGAAAATACAACATTTGAATTAGGTCCTGATGATACTGGCGTCATAATGACAGCTGGGGGTGAAATACAAATTGTGTTACCAAAGATTAATGATAATAAAAATCTACCAACCCATGTACAATTTATGGCAGCAATAATAATGTTAATGGAAACTGACAAGAATTTCGTTGATGAGGTACTTAATAAGTTTTATAAACTACTAGAAGATAATACTGGTTGGAAACCCAATGAGGATATACCTGTCTAAATTAAACCAAAGGAGAATGATTATGAGATATGAAAGAACATCAATAAAACCAACTGATTCTGGTATTATAATAGGGGCAGATGGTAACTTGGGTATACTTGTACCTAATGCTTTTAGAGAGGGTGGGGGAACATCCATCAACCTACAAACATTAGCTACTATACTAAAGCTAATTGAAAATACTGATGAGCTAGACATATCTGGTATTAACAGTAAAGCATTGGCTGGTTTTTATAAAGACGTGGAGGAAGAATTCGGCTTACCTGAATCAGATGATAAAGTAAAAAATGTAAATGTAGAGACTACTGGTAATCCCGGTGACGTAGGTTTTTAGTATAGTAATCTAGTAGTATAGTGATGCTTTTAGTATAAAGGAGATAACAATCATGACAATAGAAGCGTTGACCATAGATTTAATAGAGAAAAATATCGCATATCACATAGCAGAACATGAAAACACTTATCACCTTGATAATGATGTGAAGTATCTTAGCTCTGCAAAGCAGAGCAATGAGTGTACACCTGTTAAAGAGCGTAAAGAGTTAGAAGAAGCTGAAAGAGCATTCTTTCTTTGTCTTTATAAATGATGCTACGCTATAGTAATACAGTACTATACTATTATGTAATTGTGATATTATTGATAAAGTTAAAACCAAAAATGGAGTAACGAACAGACTGTTAATTACTAAACTACACTATAAAGAAATAAGGACATCGTGGTCTTTGCCCGCGAGAAGGAAATTTAGAAAATTAAAGCATCTTTATCTTTAAGGAGCTCGCAAAAAAAATGAAAAACAAAGATGAGAGGCCAGAAGCTTGGCTATCAAGGCGGTACCCGGAAGGAATTGGTCTTGGCGACGTAATACGTGAGTACGTTGGTTACATGGTAAATACGGTGCCGGGAGACGAAGAGTGTAATATAAGGTTGAGTGAGCTAACAGCCTTGATGAATTTTATGCATCACATGAGTGTAACTCCGATCTTCAATACCGAACATAGAAAAATTACAGAAAAAAAGCAGTACGGCGGAGGACGTAATGGATGATGAAAAAATTATAGCAGTATGTGAATTTTATAGAAAGGAACTAAAGGAATTATATTCACCAGATCCAGACCTTCATCATGTAGAAGACATGATTTACAAAATTCCTAAATTTTTGGATGAAGGCAGAAAAGAAAAAGCATTTAGATGGTTAGGTTTTATACAAGGCACTTTGTGTGCTAAAGGCATTTATACGATTGAGGATTTAAAAAAATCACAATAGGAGGGGGAGAGATGAAAATTGATAAGAAAAAGCAAACGGTAAAATATAAAAAACATACTCCTATCAAAAGCAAAGTAAAAGAAAAACGTAATGTGGTTGGTCACAAAACACATCATTATGCTAGCGGATGGAGTCAATGTAAAAGATGTGGAGGTTACTATCCAGTCCCTGAAGATATTGTTGGGATGCCATGTTAGAAATACAGAATAGGGAGGAGACGGATTAATAATGGCTTATGAAAAGTTTACAAGAAAGCAGCTTCTTCACAAAATAGCTGATTTAGAAAAAGCATTGTTTGAAACAGAACTAAGGGCTAAAAGAGGTGATTCCGAAAAGGGTCGAATCATCAGACACATCGCTGATTATGCTAAAACACCACTTAAATACAGAACCCCCTATAATTGTGGTAGAACTTTTTAAGGAGGAAAATGAGATGGATAAATTTATAGATTCAGGAGTATACGAACCAGAAGAATTAATGGAAACAATTAAAAATGAAGTTGAAAAGAATAAGTGGTTTGATATGAATTTTGTTTTTATGGTAATGGATGATAATAGTATGGTTGTAGATACACTTTCTATTAAACCAATGGAAATAGATGAGGCAACACATGAGAAGTGGATCAAAGGATTTAAAGAATGGGAAAAAACCTTAGGTAAGAAAGGAAGGTTTGAAAAGGATTAAATTATGGATTGGCTATTAAATTACGTAACAGCTTTTATTACAATTTTTAACACCTACGCTAAAGATAATCAAATGGTAGCGGGTGCCATCAGTCTTTGGGGTTTGGGTGTATTGTCATATTTAGGTAGAAATATTCCAACAAAGATTTGGGAATTAGTAGTAAAGCAAAGCACAACCAAAATGACTTTAATGAGTTCTAGCCAAGCTTTCTATAATTTCATAAGTTGGTTTTACAGACAAGGTTTCGCTAACAAAATAAGGAGTATGAAGATAACTTCTGGTAGATGGGGAGAAGACAACAAATCCTTAAAATCAATAGGCTATGGTTCACATTATTTTTTATATAATTTTAGACCTTTTAAAATAGAGATGAAGAAAACTGAAAATACAAGCTCTCTTATGGAAAGAGATGAACTTACAATCACGGCACTAGGAAGATCACATAAGTTTTTTGACACTTTATTTAAAGATATTCAAAAAAGTATAAAAGAAGAAGAAAAAATCCAAGTTTACAAATGGAATGAGGATTATTGGCAAGAAGTAACTAGTCAAATGAAAAGAGACTTAGACACAGTCTTTTTAGATGAGGACATCAAAAATTCAGTGATTGAGCATATAAATACTTTTGCAGAAAAAGAGGAATGGTATGTTGTTAATGGTCTATCTTATCAGACAGGTATTTTACTACATGGTCACCCAGGTTGCGGTAAAACTAGTTTTATTAAAGCAATAACTTCAAAATATAACAAAGGACTATATATATTGAGTACTGGAAAGTTGCACTATATGGAGAAAGCAATGATGAGCTTACCGGAAAACTCAATACTTCTAATAGAAGACATAGATGCAGATCCGGTATTACATGAAAGAAAGAACATCGATGATAAAAATAAAGATATAGAAACACAAATTACTTTCACAAATATTAGTGATATTTTAAATTCTATAGATGGTATTGTATCTATACATGGAAGAATTCTAATTGCCACTACCAACCATGTTGAGAAATTGGATTCTGCTCTTTTAAGAAATGGCCGATTCGATTTAAAAGTGGGGGTAGGATACGCTAGTAACTTTGTGGTTAAAAGCTTTTTTAAAAGATATTATCCGAACTTTATTATAGACTCCAATTTTACAATTGGGGATAAAATACCAAGTTCTAAAATACAAAATTTAATTTTAAAGAACCTAGATAATCCAGAAAAGGTTCTTTTAGGTATTGCTGGAGTGCCATGTTAGAAATACAGAATGATAAAGAAACAGTTTTTTGTCCAATTAAAGAAGTTAACGTATACCGATGGGTGTGTTTAGAAAAGTGTAGTTATCACAAGAAAAAGAAATGTCCTTTAGAGAAAAATGATGAAAAATCCTAAAAGAAAATTATTCGGACATACTTGGGTAGGATGGTTAAACATTTTAATAATTCAATTGTTCTTTATTCGTTTAAGTTATGGTGATAAATGGACTATTATATGGGGTATTTTACCCTTTACAGGATGGTGGTCAAATTATATATACGTTTATAAAAGAGAGGTTTGAAAATGAGTTATTGTAGATTCAGTGATGGTGATGTTTATATGTTTGTTCACGTGGCAGGTGGTATAGAGTGTTGCGCGTGTTCACTAGCTCCAAAAGTAAAATCAATATTTACAGAAGGTTCCGAAAAACACCCTCTGTTTGGTAAAGTGAAAGTATGTGGCAAGTGTAAAGGTAAAGGTTGTGATAATTGTATGATGCCTGGTGACACAAGGTGTAACAGTTACCAAGACGCGTTGGTACATTTATATGAACACAAAACGAATGGTGATAAAGTACCAGATTATGCTTTTAAGAGTCTTAGAAAAGATATTAAAAATGGAGAGTCCTTAGAACCTTTGCTTTGTGAGTGTGGGGAGATCGCCATGTTATTTAATTTTGATAGTACTCCACCGAGATGTATAAAATGTGGATTAAAGGAGGATGGAGATGAAGATGCAGACTAGTTATGTTTTTAAAGAAAAGAAGAAGCGCGTGGATAAAGAAGAACAGCTAAAAGAAATTATAGCTCGGAATCTTATTAGGAATGCGATGATACCACCATCTTCACCACCAAAGAGGCTGGTGTATGAAGGGTACAGGAGTATTAGATGTGTTTTCGGTTTCCATAAACTAGAAGACACCGAACCTGAGAAAGGGGTATGGGGGAAGCTTGAATGCACCAGGGGAAAGGGATGTAAATATACCACCCTGGGTGTATCAAACATGTTTTCAGGAATGCCGGCAACACCTATACCAAAGGTCAAGAAACCTAAGACCAAAAAATATGTTAATGCTTTATGCCCAGAATGTAACAAAAAACATAAAATAGAAAGATGTCCAGAAATAGAAAGATGTCCAGAAATAAAATGTTTAGTTAGAATAAGTTACAGAAACGCCCCTTGTGGCTTTTGGAAAGAAGGAGAATGCCAATTTGAAGGTTAGATGGAGATAGAAAAATGAAATTGTATGTATTAGAAAAAACAAACGGTGCTGTAGAGTGTATCGGTGTTATTACTAAAGACTTATCAGCTCTAAAAAAAATGATGAACTTTAAAACAACAGGTGTTGTTAAATTTGAAACTTTTCCAAACGAAGAATTTGAAGAGTATAACAGAGAGCAAGCTAGGAAATATAGTTGGCCATATGAACCATTTATCGAAAAATACAAGCTTATTTTTGAATGCTCTGTTTCTGACGATCTGAAAGAATGTTGTGTTTTTAGAGTAGAGGAATAAAAGATGACCATACCTGTATCAACAAATATTACTGAACCAGGTGATGTGGACAAGCTCACTATGTTAACTCAAAGTGGGGTTTGGATTTATTTAGCGGTATGTCCGGATGATAAATCTAATGTTTCGTTCGTTTCTCATGCCAAGCAACTTATTATAAATAAAAAAGAATCGGAATTACTAATAGAAGGATTAAAAGACTGTATAAAAGGCTTAGAGGAGGGCTAAAATGCCATATATTAAACAAGAAAATAGACCGGAAATGGATAGAGTGGTTAATTTGATGAAAGAGCTAGATGTGAAAGCAAACGGCGACCTAAATTACATTTTATATGCTTTTTGCAAAAGGCATGTGTTTGAAGGCTACAATAGTTATAAGAATTTCTGTGGGGAGCTAAGACAGTGTGCTACAGAAATAGAAAGAAGATTGTTAGGTCCTTACGAGGATGAAAAACTTAAGGAGAACTCAGATGTTTAAAATTAAAAAATGGTTAGGTGTTAAAATAATGAAGGCTGTAATGCCTTTGATGCGTAGATCTACATTATGGTTGTTTGATTGGCGCCGACAGCGCCGGTTGTATAGATTACACGGTTTTGTAATTAGAAGTTGTATTGTTTATAAAGATCCAGACGGTGAATATGGTTACATAAGTGAGGATCAAGCCTTAAATGTGTGTACAGAGAGAATTACCTAAAAGGGGAAAAACATGGAAAAACTTTTTTATAGAGAGAAAGAAACCAAAGTGTGGAGAGAGGGTTGGATTATTAAAAAATCCACAAATAAAATACAAATCGGGCAGTGGGACGGAGCAATTACCGGAATATGGTACGATAGACGTGATATAGAAACAAGGCAGTGTAAATGATTATAAGAAAAACAAAAGGCGGTGTATTTATTATGTCTGAAGACACAAGAAAATACCCACGCACTCCGACAAATAGTAGATGTTGTAGTTTACATTGGCTACCGTCAGGGGAGGTGTGTGAGGATTATCATCCTGACACTGGACCTGGTATTTTGATGAAGTCGTGTACAAACTGTTACTATTACGGTGACAGGCGGCTGAAATATAACAAAGTGTAACGCAATCATTACACTTAGCGTAACAAAAACATTATGGTGTAACAAAACTGTTACACCATCAACAAACAAGGAGAATTGTTATGAACAAGAAAGAAATAATTTACTTAGCTATACCGTACATGCACGACGATCCAAATGTGATGGATTTTAGGGCAGATATATCAGATATTATAGCAGCTGATTTGGCAAACAGAGATTATAATGTGTTTGCTCCCATTAGTGCCTGGCATGTGATTCGTAAAAAATATGATTTACCGGGAGATTGGTCTTTTTGGCATAAATTTGATGAGGAGTTCATTAAAATTAGTGGTAGAATAGTAGTAATCATGTTGTATGGTTGGAAACAGTCTACTGGGGTAACTGCTGAACTTAAATTAGCTGACAAATTTAAACTTAGTGTAGAATATGTAGATCCTACAAAATATGTAACTCAGATTAGAAAAAACTATACTTATCAACAACAGGTGTATGATGTATATGGTAAACTAGATAACATTAACGATGAAGTACAGAAGAAAAAATCTGTAGTCGATGCAGATTATTATCAAATGTGTTCCGTATTAGCTGGAATATAAAACAGAAGGAGGTTATAATGGGTAAAGAAATTGACATTAAAACTTTAATGGATAGCGATCATGTGGCCTTAGATTCTGAAGGAAAGATTATATCTGTTTCTAAAAATCCAGAATCTGCAAAGGCCGAGGCAATTATTAAAGGAACATATTCTCCGTTTGTTATTCAGGTTCGTTATCTTGAAAAGAATAGAACAGTGCTAAATAAATAAAATCATGAAAACAGGAGGTTTAAAATGAAAGTAGAAGAACATTACGAAATTAAAAAAGGCAGTTCAGACAAGTCACTAATGAAGGAGGATGTTGGTATGGAAGAAAATTCTAAGAAACGGTCATATGTATATTTAGCAGGCACCATTAATGAGAATCCGATGACTTATGAATGGAGGGAGGAATTTACTTGTTTAATGGGAAACGACCCTAATGTAGTTGTGGTTAATCCATGCGCTAATAAATTTAATCAGGGAATGAAAGGTACTGGCAAAGATGGTTTAGAATTCACTAAGGAAGCCGTCAGACGCTCTCAGAAGATACTTAGAGCTAAAGACTACCAGTTGGTTAAGATGTGTAGTGCTGTGGTTGTAAATCTTTGTTTCGCGAATCCTGAGAAGCCAATGATTGGCACTATTCAAGAATTAACGTGGGCACATGATGTTTTTTACACACCTGTTATTGCAATTACCAATGGGGAAGATAGTATTTACACTAGACATCCTTGGATTGATGAGTGTTGTTCAGCAAAGGTGGAAACAGTGGCAGAAGCGGTAGGGATGTTTAAAACTTTTTTCTTATATTAGAAGGAGAGTTAAAGATGAAGCACTATGACAGCAATGGAAAAGGAATACAACCACCGCTAAAAGATAGTAAGCCGCCTCCGCCACCAGCACCACCAAGGCTACATTTACTTAATATGGAAATGTTAGAATTTATTTTAGAAAAAAACAAAAAGGAGAAACAGAATGACATTATTAATTAATCTGTTTGGTGGACCAGGAAGTGCAAAAAGTACAACCGCTACGGGAGTATTTTCTTTATTGAAAACACACGACATTAATACAGAACTTGTTACTGAGTTTGCTAAAGATTTAACATGGGAGGAACGACATAAAACTCTAGGTAATCAGTATTATGTTTGGGCAAAACAACACCATAGATTATGGCGTATTAAAGATCAAGTAGACGTAATGATTACCGACTCTCCATTAATTATGGGACTAGTGTATAGTAAAGACAAACCTAAGTGTTTTATTGATACAGTAATATACTCAGCTAATGAGTTTAACAATATTAATTATTTTTTGACAAGAGTAAAAAAATATAACCCTAAAGGCAGAAATCAGACTGAGGATGAAGCCAAAAAACTTGACACGGAAATATTAGAGCTACTTGTTAGTAATAGTATAAAATACCATACAGTTGCTAGTAATAGTGATGGTATTAATGAAATTACGAAAAAAGTATTAGAGGGATTACACAAGAGTATGAAATATAAAATTAAGGAGATTAAAAAATGAAAATTTATTTAAGTGCAAGAGAAGATGATCTATTTCGAGCATGGAAATTACATTGTGCCGAATATGATTTTGTAACTGTTACCAAACAAGACATAATGATTATAGATGCCGAAGCAATAGTTAGCCCGGCAAACTCATTTGGATTTATGACTGGTGGTATAGATTTACATTATAAAAATTATTTTGGGCAGTATATAGAAGATGACCTAAGAACAAAAATTAACTTAGAGTTTAATGCTGATTTATGTGTGGGACAAGCTACATCTGTGAAGGTATTCAATCCTCCTCCGACAATTAAATATAAATATATGATAGCTGCCCCAACTATGAGAATGCCTGAATGTGTAGCTCACACCATAAACTCATTTTTAGCTGCAAAAGCGGCTTTAATAGAAGCTAACAAATTAAAGGTGGAAAGTATAGTATTTCCAGGGCTAGGCACTGGTACAGGTGGGATGTTGCCAGAGGACTGCGCCAAGCAAGTTAGAGCGGCAATTAAATACGTCTTAATGGATGGTATTCCTTATGGCGGCCCGGGGAGTTTATATGAAGAGCAGACATTTATTAGACACAATGTAGTTTCAGAAAGATGGTTTAAAGTTCAACATGATGGAGGAATTTAAATATGCGTGCAATTAACACAGTTTTCAAAGTATCGAATTTATTTATGAAAGACCCTAAATTTGTAACAATAAGTGATGAAAACACTGAAAAAGTAGCAAAAACAATGGAAGAAGAAGGTAAAATTGATTTTTTCTCGAAGAGAGACAAAGAGGATTATCAAGAACTTGACTTCACCAATGAAATTAAATTAGAGCTTCTAGCTAGTTCTATTAATTATTGTTATTGGTATGGTAGCCCTAACATAAGACCTTCTGATTCCTCATCTACTTTGATGTATGCCTTGCTAGCGGATAATTATTCCAGGAATAATAGACAAATAAACATAAAGATGCTTGATGGGTTTGTGGGGGATATGGCTGAAGCGAGATTTCCACTAATTGAGGAAAGAGCACGTCATCTGGTTCAAACGGCCTCTAGCTGGGAAAATTTCGTCAATACAATTAATGGAAATAAAACGGATATTGGTCCTTTAATTGATTTAATGGTCAGAACATTTCCAGGGTATGCTAGTGATATGTTTCTTAAAAGAGCTTCTTTGTTTTTCATGCAATTGAGTAGAAAATTTGAATGGTTTGAGGAAACAATAAAAGATTTGTATATACCAGCAGATTATCAGATACCTAAGATGTTAAAATACTTTGGAGTATTAGAATATAATGAGTATTTAAGTACTAAAATACAAACGTATAGTTTGATACCATCAGGGTCATTAATGGAGTGTGAGATTAGAGCTGCTACAATTCTATCCTGTAGTAAGCTTTCTAGCCTAACTGGTTGGTTACCCACAGAAGTTGATACTTGGTTATGGTTAAAAAGAAAGGAATGTGATGCTCCATTTCACTTAACCATAACTACTAATTATTAACATTACCGGCCGTGGTGTTCGCCCGCGACAGTGATGGTTATATTAACTAACCTTAAATAAGTAGATAAGATTGATTTCTTATCTGCCTGTTTTTTTTGCTGATTTTGATTTAAAGGAGACGGAAATTATGGCAACTTTAAAACAAATGTTAGACAAGGCAGGTTCGATAGAAAATGCAGAAGCAACGGCGAGATTTTTTGTAGAAGATAGAGGCGATGAGTATTTACTTGATTTGGGATTGGTTCTTGCTGCACAAGGTAAAACAGAAGAAGCATGGCAAACTTTACAACAAGCTGAAAAAACATTTCCTGGCGAAGATAGAGTCGCGTATAACAAAGGCTGGCACTTAATGCTACAAGGAGATTTACTTGGTGGTTTTGAACTTATGAATAGAGGAAGAGCCATTGAAATATGGGGTAATGCTCATATTGGAAGTGTAAAACCTATTTGGAATGGTGAGCCTATTGAGGGTAAGCACTTATTGTTTTATTGTGAGGCAGGTTTGGGTGACGGGGTTATTTTTGTAAGATTTGCGAGGGAATTTGCAAAAATGGGGGCCAAAGTTACTGTGGTATGTGCTCCAGAATTAGCCTCGTTATTTGCCAGGATTCCAGAAATTTCGTCTATTGTAGAACCGAAAGCAATGTTAGGTGTATACCATGACTATTGGATGCCATCTATGCGTGCTCCAGTAGCCCTTAAAACACAGTTTGAAGACTTATCCACAGATTCCTATATTAAGTCTGATCCATTTTATGTTAAGAAATTTAAGACTATCATACGCGGAGATGAACTTAAAATAGGCATAAGATGGTTGGGTAGAAAAGGTGATGATTATATTGGCAGAATATTTTCACCCGAGTTGATGTTTGATACTGTAAATCAAAAAGGGACAAAAGTATATAGTTTACAGAAGGCTGACCATAACAATACCGAACTTCCAGAATGGTTGGTAGATTTAGATCCCCATCTTAACACGTGGGAAGATACTGTGGGTGCTATTGAAAATCTTGACCTTGTAGTAAGTTCATGTACTTCTGTAGCTCACATGGCGGCAACAATGGGAAAACCTACTTGGGTTATTACACCAGTCATGATGTATTATATATGGTGTTGTCCTGGAAATAAAAGCCCATGGTATAAAGATGTAACACTATTCAGACAAGAAAAATGGGCAGAATGGGAAGATGCATTTAAAAATATAAAGAAAGAATTGAACATATTAATTCAAGGAGAATAAAAATGCCTTATAAAATATCGGGAGAAAAGTCTGAAACAGTGAGAATTATTGTTTTTAAAGAATCAGATTGGACTATCGAATCTAATACAGTAGTTTCTGGTTCAGGAGCGTATGAAGTAACTGGTTTAGAGATAGGCCAAAAATTAACTGTAGCAAGGACAGATTTAGGGCAAACGCTTGGTTATGGGAATGTTACAGCGGAGTTTTATGAACCTCCTGGTTCAAAACTTTGGGCTTGGGGTGATAATGATTATGGTCAATTAGATCAAGGAAATACAATCAGTCGTTCCTCACCCGTTCAAGTTGGATCTTTAACCAATTGGGAAAGTATTGCTTGTGGTGATTATTACGTTCCAGCAACCAAATCAGATGGAACTCTTTGGGTTTTTGGTCGTAATAATTATGGTCAATTAGGTTTAGGAGATGTAACTCAACGTAATTCTCCTGTTCAAGTTGGGGCTTTAACGAATTGGAGTAGTGCTGCTTGTGGTAATTATCACACAATAGCAATCAAAACTGATGGGACTCTATGGGCTTGGGGTTATAATACTTATGGTATGTTAGGTCTAGGAAATACAATCCGGCGTTCCTCACCTGTTCAAGTTGGAGCACTCACCAATTGGGCAAGTGTTGCTTGTGGTGATTATCACACTTTAGCAACCAAAACAGATGGGACTCTTTGGGTTTGGGGACGTAATGATTATGGTACATTAGGTTTAGGGGATGTAAATCATCGTTCCTCCCCTGTTCAAGTTGGGGTTTTAACTACTTGGGAAAGTATTTCTGGCGGTGGTTATTCCACTTTAGCAACCAAATCAAATGAAACTCTTTGGGCCTGGGGTTATAATAATTATGGTCAATTGGGTCTAGGAGATAGAACTAGTCTTTCCTCCCCAGTTCAAGTTGGATCTTTAACCACTTGGGACAGTGTTGGTGGTGGCGATACTCACACTTTAGCAACCAAAACAGATGGGACTCTTTGGGCTTGGGGCGCTAGTGATCAAGGTCAATTAGGTTTAGGAGATATAGTTTATCATTCATCTCCTGTTCAAGTTGGAGCATTGACAGATTGGAAAAGTGCTGATGGCGGTTTTAGGCACACTTCAGCCATCAAAACAGATGAAACTCTTTGGGCCTGGGGTGATAATGGTCGAGGTCAATTAGGTCTAGGAGATAGAACTAGTCGTTCCTCCCCAGTTCAAGTTGGATCTTTAACCAATTGGGACAGTGTTGCTTGTGGTTATGAGTTTACTTCGGCTGTCTATACTGTAGTTTAGGAGGATAAAATGTTAAAATTAAATTTAGGATGTGGCAATGACATTAGGAAAGGATATTGTAATATAGATTCAAGAAAATTACCAGGGGTTGACCTTAATGCAGATGTAAAACAATTACCCTTTAAAGAAGAAACAGTTGATGAAATTCTTGCGTCTGATGTGTATGAACATGTCTCACACAGAGATTCTTTAGATTTACTGGAGCATTGGACGGGGCTGTTAAAAGAAGACGGGGTGTTGATTATAAGAGCTCCTTGTTTAGATACTATACTTCAATGTCTTTTAAATGCCACTGATTTAGAGCAGATACAAATTGGTATAAATGCTTTATATGGCGAGCAAGAATATAATGAAAATTCACATTATACAATATGCCAAAGTAATTTAACAACAGCACATCTTGAGTCAGTGGGAATGAAAGATATAAAATATAAAATGGAGGATACTAACATTATTTTTCGAGCGATTAAAACAAAAGGAGAATGAAAAACACCTAAAATTTTAATTTTTTCGAAAAGATAACTTGACAAATCGAAATTAATGATTATTGTATACTTAAAGGGAAAAAATGGATTTTAATACTATAAATATAACTTCAGATATGAGCACTGATAGGATTCATGCTGCTTACATTTATACACAAATAAAACATGGGGGACAGGAACGTAAATTTACGGGAGAGCCTTATTTTTATCATCCACTGAAAGTAGCTATAACTATCAGTAACATGTTTAACAAGGAGTATATGATAAAAGCAGCCCTGATGCATGATTTGATAGAGGATACAGACGCTATATCTTATGACATAAAAAGAATGTTCGGTAATAAGACTGCTAAATTAGTAAGTGAGCTCACAATAGACAAAAAGAAGCGGGAAGTGTTTGGCGGAAAAAAGCTTTATCTAACCTTCTTAATTGATAAAATGTCTGGTGATGCTTTTACGCTAAAACTAGCTGATAGATTAGACAATATAAAATATTTATCGGAAAAAGGAACGCCTAGTGATTTTATAAAATGGTATGTTAAAGAAACTAAATATATATTGGATCATCTAGATAGACATCCTGACAATAACCAATTAAATTTAATAACCGAATTAAATGAAGAATTATTGAAGTATTAGGGGGAAATATGGGATATAAATGGAAAGTAGTGCCTTTTTGTAAAGAGCAACTATTGGATATTGACCCAAAGGATATAATTCCCGGAGGAGTGTTTAGAACCTGTGATGTATATAAATCTGGTGGGGGTTATGATAAGTTCCCGGAAATATGTAAGAAAAGGTTAGGAATAGACACAAACCCTAAACAGTTTGTTGTACAGTTATATGGATGTCATTTATCGTGTCCCTATTGTTATGTTACACAGAACGGTATATGGGGAGACTACATTGAATACACATCAGAGGAGCTTGTAGATGAATTTATTAAAACAGGTCTTGATGTGTTTCATTTAATGGGTGGTTCTCCAGCATTATATATTGATCATTGGCCTGAACTATTAGACGCATTAGATGATAAAGGGCGGTTTATATTTCATAGTGATTTGTTGCTAACTGAGAAGAGATATAATATATCTATTTTGAAACACATAGCGAGACCTAATTGTTTGTATGCTGTAAATATTAAAGGGGTTTATCCTGAAGATTATAGAACAAATACCGGTAAAGAGTTTAATAGCTCTATTTTTTGGGGTAATTTGTGGAATTTGGATTTAACCAAAGTTCCACTTTATATTACATTTACAAACCCTGACATGGGGTACTATGAGTTGTTTTTGGACAGGATAAAAGATCACTTTTGTGAGAAATTACTGGAAGATTCATTTATTATAGATTTAATAGAATATGACGCTACAAAACAACAAGAAATGGAAAAGGTGGGGAAATGACAAAGTATATGAGGGTAGAGAAACTTAATGGTGATGCCTGGGAAGAGGTTAAGATGTGGGATTTAAAGAACAAGGAAAAATTTAGAATGTTCGATCCAGACACAGGAGAACCTTTTGTTGGGGATGATGATTTAACTGAGTGGGTAGTTAAAGGAAAACCACATGAAGTAGAAATAAAAGGTGAGAAGGTTTGGGAGGTACTTATTGAAGATTAAAACAAATGTGCCTGCATAGTGATAATGATAAAACAAGCGATGCGTGTACAGGTGGCGTGTAAATGGGGATAGGGCATCATAATCGTGTAGGGGCGGCTTGTTTATCATTGGTAGACACAACGCAAATCAGAAACAGAGTTAAGGTCATTGAGACATCATAGGGCGGGAAGGTGAGGTTTTTCTGTTTCGCAATCCTTCTGCAGGCATCACAAAAAGGAGGAAAAAAATGGCGCCGGGAGATCCTGATAAATTAATAGTTATATTAATGAATAAAGTTAATGCTTTAGAAGATAGAATTGGGATGTTAGAACGTTTTATGAGTATGGATGATGAAACAATACAAAGGGCCATGACGGAAAAGGAGGATTTTTCAGAAGAAGAATATGCAGAAGAAGGGGTAATTTATAGACAATACTAGATATTAGATTGGATGCAACAACTAATGACAAAGAGACCTGTGTACTATGAAAAAGGTAAAAAGCCTTCCCCATCTAAGTGCGAGAAATGCGGAGCAGAGTGTTGGTGTAGATGGATAACACCAGGACAGGGATGGATATGTTATGAATGTAAATGCAAAGTAGACCCTCCTGTTGATGGTGGCGGGGACTACACTAGATCAGATAGATAGCCCGATTCGCTCAGCTGGCCGAGAGCACCTGCCTTGTAAGCAGGCTGGTTAATCCACGCGGGGGTTCGAATCCTCCATCGGGCTCCATATTTAAAAGGATAAGGAAAGAGTTTATGGAAGTAACACTAGAGATAACGGATTATTGTCCTAATAGTTGTGATTATTGTTCTACTAATGCTGGACCTATAAGAAAAAACATTGTAGGAATGAAAGAAATAAAATTTTTTTTGGGAGAAACAGCTAAGAATAATAAGATTAACAGGATAAATATATCTGGCGGGGAACCAATGTCACATCCTCAGTTTTATAATATACTATTGCTTTGTGAGTCATACACGGATAATGTGTGGGTTTATAGTAATGCTATCAAGAAGTTGATGTATAATACAGATATTATAAAGGAAATTAAAGTTGAAGCTAATACTTGTCTCGTGCCGGGGAGAGAGGTTTACATACCGAAAAATGTTGATAAGGTACATTTATTACAACTAGTTCCGCAGGGCAGAGCTGAGAACATGAAGCCGGTGAAATATCATGTTTCAAGTAATATAAAAGCAGATAATGACTGCGATCATGACTGTAATACATGTAAACATGTATTACTACAAGCAGACAATAAAGTGGTGGAGGCACCATGTAAGAAAGATTATTAGTAGATAGATAGTAGACAGAAAACAGATAGGAGGAAATAGATATGATACTAAAGATAGAAAGATACCACGGGTATGCTGAAGGTGATCCTGATAATTGGTGGATGTTAGATGATATAAGAAAGATAAGCCATTACAAACACAAAGATCACCCATTTAGTCAAGATTTCAGTGATACGGATGCTGATATCATTTTACTAGATTATGAAGATTATTTAAAGAAGACCGATGCCGGACAGTCACACAGAGATGTTATAAAGTTGGTGTGTAAGTCATCTAACGGTAATGAGTTTATTGTGTTATTTGATACAATAGGATATATACTTAATGATAATGGAAAAACAATTGAAAAATTAGTAGCAAATTATAGATAAAAAGCACGCTACTATCTATCTACAAAAAGATCTAAAAGGAGGTAATATTATGTTTATAGGATTAATGGGAATATCAAATGATGGGGTTTTAGTAACTCCGAAAGGAAAGAATCTATTCAAGGTTATTGTGGAACTAGGGATGGTAATTCAAAGAGTTCAACACTGGATTGCTCAGAAAACCTGGAGATAGTTGAAAGGAGAGGTGTCCGAGTCTGGTTTAAGGAGGCGGTCCTGAAAACCGTTGGGTGTAAGAGCCACGTGGGTTCAAATCCTACCCTCTCCGCAAGGAACTTATTATGAGTATGAGTTTAGAAACAAACATAGAACTATTGACTTGGCGACCATCATATGGAGATGAGCCCATAGTTAAAGCATTATTAAGAGTACTGGTTGGTAATGGTACGATATATTATGATGAAAACGGAGATTACGCAGGACATATCCTCCTTATCAACAACCTGGGGCTTTTGGATGGTGTGCTTATAATCAGTGATTGTTATTTAAGCACTGCCAAGGGGCCTTTTGTTCGTGTGCGAGTGTTATATTTAGCAGAAAAGCCTGTATTTTACGGTATTATTACAGAAAAAGGGTTTAAAGCTCTTGAGATTTTCCCAGGGTATTGGATGAATGCTGTAAGTAAAGTTATAAGAGAAAAGTCGCTAAAATAAGACGATATGGGCCCTTAACTCAGTCTGGTCAGAGTACTTGGCTCCAAACCAAGTGGTCAGGGGTTCAAATCCTCTAGGGTTCGCAAGGAGATTTAATTATGAAATGTTCAAATGATAAATGTGGGGCACTATTACGTAAAACAGATAGTCGTGGTGATAGTGACAGTACAACATTTTTTTTCGAATGTGATAGATGTGGCACAGGAAGAGTGAACATAGTTAAAAGAGAAAAAGAAAAAATTCGTCCAAAGTTCAATAAGAATGAACTTTTTTGTAAGAAATGTTTAGTACACGATCATTTCTTTAGAAGCGGTTGCCTAAATTGTGGTAGTATGGAGTGTATTACCTATGAGCATTTATCATCACGAAATCAAGTGAAGGCTGGTGTGTTGTTTGACAAAATGTGGAAAGAACAATGGAATATTAAATAGCCTGGGTAGCCCAGAAGGAGATTAAGGATATGAAAAAGTTTAGAATGTCAATAGCTACAGCGTTGGGAGAGGCCGACAACAGCGAATTAACAATTTCCTTTGCAAAAAGTTTTATTAGTGGTGTTGAGATATCTTCCCCAGTACTGTATTTAGACAAAGAAAATGTTGAGGATATAAGAGAAGAAGCACATTCACTTATAGATAGAATAATTGATGACTATAAGGATGTTTGTGCCGCCAGTATTGAAGAATCAAAACGCAAGCCTGGGTAGCTCAACTGGTAGAGCAGCAGATCGATAATCTGAAGGTTTGGAGGTTCAATCCCTCCCCCAGGTACCAAAATATGGTGCCATCGTCTAATGGTAGGACATGCGGCTTTCGACCGCACAACGGTTGGGTTCGATTCCCCCTGGCACTAAGGAGATTTTATGATTAGATTGGAGAAAGCTATAAAAAATTATTATAATGACCCAAATTTTTGTAAAAATTGTGGGATTATGATAGAGCACGAAAAACCATGTGAAGCAAAGCGGATGAAATTTTGTAATCGAAGTTGTGCTGCTATCTATAATAATAAAAAATATCCAAAAAGGATAAGTAAGTATAAAGACAAAAGAAAAATTCTTTTTATTGGTAACGGTGAGTATAAAATAGAATGCCATATATGCGGGGAGTCCAAACACCCTTATTCTAAAAACTGTCAAGCATGTAAAAAGGCACTGTCTGTTGAAAGACAATATCAAACTTTAGTAAAAGATTCTGTTTATGATAATGGAAATGCTCGTGTAAAATATTCTCATATAAGAAGGTTAGCTAGAAGATTTTTAGATTTATGGGAAATTCCGCAAGTATGTGGAAAATGTGGTTATGATAAGATTGTACACGCTTGTCATTTAAAGCCTATATCAGATTTTGAAGAAAATGGCAGAATGATAGATGTTAATGGTCCAGTTAATTTAATGTATCTATGTCCTAACCATCATTGGGAATTAGATAATAATTTATTGGAGATTTAATATGACACGTTTAGATCTACACGGAACCAGACATGAGTTTGTTAAAGGTAAAGTAGTTGGTCTAGTAGAAAAATACTGGGACGAACCGGATCAACTAACAGTTGTTACAGGTCATAGCCCTAAAATGAGGGAATTAGTTATTGAGGCGCTTGATGAATATGGTTTAGAGTATCATATAGGGGGTGTATTAAGAATTAGCAATAGTTTTATTACTTTTTACTCCGGTAGCTCAGGTGATTAGAGCCTCGTCCCTATAAGACGGAGGTCGGAGGTTTGAATCCTCCCCGGAGTACCAAACTTGCGGGAGTGGTGAAGCGGTCTAACACGACGGGCCTTGGACCCGTTATTTCTCGGAGGTTCGAATCCTCCCTCCCGTGCCAAAAGGGGGATTAACATGAGTAATGATGCTATAATTAAAAAGATAGAAGCTTATGCGAATGATGGTATGAGGGTGTGCGTAAATTTTGTCTGTGAGAGGTGCTTAGAGGACGCTACAGAGGACTTTAAGGTTAGGGTAAGGGGTAAGACCAGTACAAAATCTGGAAGCGGTTATTGGTGTGATAATTGTAGTATAGGAAGTGACCATCCAGATTATCAGAGAAAGATTGATGCTATATTAGAAAGAAAATTAGGTTAAGGAGAAAAGAATGGAAATAGAATTTAAAGGAATATCTAATCCAAGACAAGGTTATGATTTTGGTCCGGCGTGGTGTACTAAATGCGGAAATAATACTACGGCTTTTCTTGAGATAAGAACTTGGAAAGAGAAAATGTTATTGTGTAAAGGATGCTTAATGAAAGGTGAGGATATAATAAACAAGACTATACTATCTCAATGTAGAAGGCGGGGAGAGGGGTGAAATAATGAGTTATAATAAAGAGTCAATAAAACAATTTTGGATGTACTGTGATAAATGTTCTTATCAAATAACAGGGATTTATTTTAATCCTCAAATATGTCCCAGATGTAAAAGAAGATTAGATTTTATTTATCTAAGAAGATGGGAATGGGAAAAATTTGGACAAACCATAGCGGATAAAGGATGTAAGGCGTTTGCTAAAAAACACATGGTTAGGGGGAATATAGTAAATGACCGATCTAGATGATAAATTAGACACATTAACTAGGAACGCTTATGTATTAGAAGCTATTGTTTTTGAAAGAGACATCGAAAATAAACATACTAGTTTAACTAAGAAGCTATTTTTATTATCAAAAATTGAAAGAGCTAATGAATCAATAGTTGATGCATTAAAATTTCTAGGTTTAGGATCTATCGAAGAGATAGATGATTATAAAAATGAAAACAATTTGTAAGCAATGCGGAAAGACATACCTTTATACTCGTAAACATAGGAAGGGGCACCAAAAAACACTATGCTCCGCTTGTGTAGTAGCTAACGCTAGAAGAAAACGAAAGTTGAAATGTATAGAATACAAAGGAGGAAAATGTGTAATCTGCTATTATAACAAATGTGTATCAGCATTACATTTTCATCACTTAGAATCAGAAGAGAAAGAATTTGGTTTAAGTCATAAAGGATTATGTAGAGGTTGGAAAAGGGTTAAAAAAGAGTTAGATAAGTGTGTTCTTTTGTGTGCTAATTGTCATGCCGAAATACATGATAGATTTGTAGATAATCCAGGGTAGCTCAGAGGTAGAGCGGGACGCTGTTAACGTCTTGGTCGGAGGTTCGATCCCTCCCCCTGGAGCCAGGGGTCGGTAACTCATCAGGCAGAGTAGCGGGCTTTTAACCCGTAAGCGGAAGGTTCGAGTCCTTCTCGACCCACAACAAACAAAGGAGATATTACATGTCAATATTTAAAACTTTAGTGGTTTTACCATTTACACCAATATTAGTAGAAAAACACGACGATCTAAAATCAATACGTTTAAAAACCCCAGAAAATGAAGAAATAATTTGCTGTTATGTAGATGATGTCGAACTAGAAGACATTTTAAAAGAAGGATATGTTATTGTGAAATCTACTGATCTTTTATCTAATTGGTTAGATGATAATTTAAAAAATGGATAATTGCAGAGAAATTAAATAAGTACACACCTGTAGCTTAGCGGCTAAAGCTCCTCTTTTACAAGGAGGTTATCGTTGGTTCGAGTCCAACCAGGTGTACAAGTATCGTGGTCGAATAAACTAACCTCTTATTTAATAGATACACTATTGGTGTGTCTAAATAATTATGGAGTTTGTGCATGAATTATAATGTTGAATATACTACATAAACCACAAAGATGTTATTTTAATATAGACGAATAATAGTAGACAAAGGTCCAATTGGGCCTATTTTTTTATAAGGACTTTTATAGGGAGGGACTGTTATGGAAAAAGCTATTATTGAGTCGAAAGAAGATGGGTGGCTGAAAATAAAAAAAGAGTTGCTGAACGGTATCCATAAGACTATAGAAAAAGGGTCTATAAATGTTGAAGTGTTAAAAATAATGAAAGAGTTAGTAAAGAATGCCAAGGCAAGAAATAGTATATCAGATTATTTTGATGAACAAGAGGAGAAGGGTAAAGTAAATGGGTAGAAAAAAAGGCTGGAGATTTTCTGAAGAAAGAATTTTAATGGATAATTATAATACCAAAACAATTTTAGAGTTAGAAGAACTGCTTCCAGGTAGAAAGGCTGACAGCATCAACAGTAAAATTAAAAGATTGAAGAAAGCTAACAAAATTATTGAAGGAAAAACTAAAGATGCGATAAAAAGAGCATATAAACAGCGAAGTATATCTTGACAAATAGGAAAAGGTGATTATTTTAAAGAGAAGGAGATTAAATGACAAAACAAAATTATGATGCCCAGAAGGGTCCTCCTCATTTGAGGATACCACTAACGATGTTAGATAATAAAGAATTCATGCTTTGGACGGGTACTTTGGAATGTAAAGTCTGGCTTAAAATGTTTAGACATGTGGTTAGAGGAGAAATGATAACGAAACTTAATCAAAAAATACATGATAATTACTATAACAAAGGTAAAGTTTGTATGTATAAAAGTCAGAGGGATATAACAGATTTTTTTGCGATGAGTAATATAAGTCCAGTGTCCAGAGCAATAAAAAGTATGGTAGAAAAAGGTATAATTATACCACATAAAGATAAATGGAATAATCGTAGTATAGCTGTCTATGAGCTTGGTACTCATGATATGGGACCTAGCAGGCATGAAAATTTACATTTGTTTATTTATTTCACAAAGTTAGCAGCAAGAAATGAACTAGAAAAAGTGTCTGTGGTAAATTAGGCCACTAACAAAATAAGCAAGTGGCCAGTTGCTTAATAAGCAAGTCGCTTATATATAGAATAGATAATATTTAGAATAGATAAAAATATTCTTTACTTCGTAAAGAATATAGACAAGGGTTTTTTTAAAATGTTTGATAAAGTAAAAAAGTTCTAGGAGAATGTTAAAGTTGAAATGTCATTAACAATAACAGAAAAGTACATCGCGGAAAATACCATGTATTTACACAACAGAATTCTCAATATTAGTTTTTATTCTTTAATCTGGCAGGGGCAGCAAATTATGGTAGGTTGGGATGAGAATAACAAGTATGTGATAAGTGTGTTTGGTATATTAGAACATAACGATGATGATTTAGAATATAACGATGATGATAGAGATGATTTAAAAGAAGCAATTTCTAATTTTATTTTAGAAAGTGACTTGACATTTGATGATTAGTGGTTATGTTATGAGTAGAAAAGAACTTCATGATGAATTATGTAAACAAGCTAATAAGTGGATGGGAGGTCAAAAACAATGAAATATTATGATGAACCCACCGAGGTTCCTCATCAATTATAGTGGACATGTGTAAGATAAGAAATGAGGACAAGAAACATAATTTAATAAAAATGAGGAAACCATTTTAAGGAAAAGGAGATTTAACCATGTCAATTCCGTATGTTATAGAGTATGATGAAAAGGATAGGGAGAAAACATATGATTTGTTTTCACGTTTACTTAAAGATAGAATTATTTTCTTGAGAGGGGAAATCAGTGAAGGAGAAGCAGATGTTGTAGTAGCTCAACTCCTATTTTTAGAAACAAGCGATGCGGACAAAGATATTTATATGTATATTGATTCCCCAGGTGGTCATATATCTGGTATGTATGCTATTTTTGATACTATGAATTATATCAAGCCAGATATTGTTACTGTTGGTATAGGTACAGTGATGTCGGCTGGAAGTTTTCTTTTAGCGGCTGGTACAAAAGGTAAAAGATATGCTTTACCGAATACTGATATAATGATTCATGAGTTAAGTGGTGGTTCTGGTGGTAAATTTAATGATATGAAGAATAAACAGAAACATCTTGAGTCAATACATGAAAAAATGATGAAACATTTTTCTGAATTAACAGGACAACCTCTAAAGAGAGTTAAAAAAGATATGGAGAGAGATTACTATATGAATCCTAAGGAAGCCAAAAGATATGGTATTATAGACAGTATTCAACATAAGAGAGGGTAATTTGGAATACAACAAGAACATAACAGGAAAAGGAATACCGAAAGATAGACCGAATCCGTATAGATCTGGGGGAGGTCCGAGGGATCAGCAAAGGCGTCTTAAAATAATACAGCAATCCGAGTCGTCTGTTGGAACTGCTGAAGCTATAATTAGAGAATTAAGAACCCAAATAACGCAACTTACTCAAGAATTAGGTAAGAAACCCGCATCAGGTGGTGGGTTTTCAGCAGAAGAGGTTGATGATGAGATTAGAAAAGCTGTAGTTGGAGCCATTAAAGAAACTAAAGACAACATCAAGAATAAGATTAATAAACTAACTAATAGAAACATAGAACTAGAAAAAGAATTAACTGTACTTAAATCAGCATTAAACGCTGAAGATTCTGACGATGTTACAACCTTGACTAGAAAGATAGAAGAATTAACTATGGTAGTTGCCGCCTCCAGAGGAGGAGAAATAGAGTTAGATCCAGACCGTCCTAAGATGGAAGAGGTGTTTGTAGATCCTATATCAAAGGATGCCGGTAAGGATTTAGAATCTCATGTTAATATAAAAGATTCATCATCGAAAGAAAAGGTAAATGTAAATGAACAGGTTGATAAGCTAAAAGGTTTAATTGGCAAACTTCCGGAAAGGAATTAGAATATGAAAATATGTTGGGATAATTTAGAAAATTTACGTTTGAATAGAAACGGTAATTTCAATAAAGGTACTACTACGTATGTAGGAAAAGACGCGTGTAAAATTTGTGGGCATCCTTATTTAATGGATAAATATCAACCTACTGAGAGTTGTAGTCTTTCGTGTGCTAGATGTGGCTCTGGTAATAGTATGTACGGGGTGTGTATGTTTTCTAATACAAACCCAAACTATAAGGGTGGTGTTAAAAAACTAAGAATACCTATCTATGAAACATATGCCCATAAAATCTCATATGTTGAGGAAACACGTAGATACCCAAAAAACTTAAATTGGCTGCAGGTGAGATGCACATATTGTGATAAGTGGTTTATACCGATTACAGATAGTGTCCAGAAGCGAGTGAAGTCTCTAGATGATAGAGGTAGTGGTGAGGGTAGATTATATTGTTCAGGTGGGTGTAAAAAGGCATGTTCGATATATGGGCAGTATAAGTATCCAAAAGGGTTTAAACCATCTACTTCACGTGAAGTTCAACCAGAACTTAGAAAATTAGTTCTTAAAAGAGATAATTATACATGCCAAAAATGTGGTAAGAATATTGAAGATGTAGAATTACATTGTCATCATATTGAGGGCGTTGAGCAAAACCCAATAGAGTCCGCTGATATAGATAATTGTATAATACTATGTAAATATTGTCATAAGGAAATACACTCGGAAAAGGGCTGTAGACCTTATGATTTAAGGTGTAAAGGAGGAATTTAAATATGAGTAATCAAGGTATAGATGTGGGAACAAATATGCTCGTCTCTGCATCAATTGGTGAAGATGGCTCGCCTGTATTCAAAATGCAAAGAGATGCTTTTTATGAAATCCAACCAAAATCAGAAGTTAATAAAAACAGTATTAGAATGTCTCTCGAAAAGAGAGGATCTAATTTTATAGTGAGTGGTGATAACTTCATTATAGTAGGGGAGCAAGCGCTTGAGATCGCTATTGAAAGAAATGATGTAGCTAAGAGACCCCTCAGAAAAGGGATTATATCTCCCCGAGAAAAAGATTCTTTACCAATGTTAAAGTTAATCATTAAAGCCTTACTTGGTGAAGGTGCAGAAGGGGATAAAGTGATTTATTCTGTCCCCGGTATACCAGTGGATGGCGCTTTTGATATAGTATATCATACAGAGATTATGGGTGTGTATCTAAAAGAGCTTGGTTATACTCCCAATCCACTGAATGAAAGCTTTGCGATCGCTTTAAGCGAACTTTTAGATGAAGGACTTACTGGTGTGTGTTTATCTTATGGTGCTGGTATGACAAATATAGGGGTAATACATCAAGGAGATCCTTTAGTGGAGTTTAGTATTATTAGAGCAGGTGATTATATCGATCAAGCGGTGGGTACTGCTTTGGATATTTCTCCCAGCCTTGTTCAATTAGAAAAAGAAGCAGGAGTTGATTTAATTAATCCGACTACTAAAATAATGGAGGCTGTTTCTGTTTATTATTCTGCTGTTATAAATTACACTTTGAATAATATAGTTTATGAATTAAACAGAAGAGAAAAGAGTCTTCCTGTGTTTAAGGGCAGCGTTCCTATGATAGTATCAGGCGGTTTATCCTTAGCTAAAGGTTTTACTAAGAAAATAGAAGAGAGCTTGAGTAATTTAAACTTTCCTATTCCTATTGGAGAAATTAGGAGAGCAAAAGATCCTATGCGGTCTGTGGCAAATGGTTGTCTTTTAGCAGCTCAATTATAAAAGGAGATTAAAGATGTGGAAAATAGCATGCTTACTGACTCGATTTCGTCGAGTTAAGGTGAGGCGTAGTATAGACTTAGCATTAGTAATAGGACACAAAGAGCGCCAGCCTGGCGCTTGTAGTAAAACATATGATTTGTGTGAGTTCCGTTTTAATGAAGAATTGGCAAAAAATATATCCGATAAGCTATCTATGGGCAACAAGATAGTGTATAGAGAAGACGGGGGGTCTTACTCAAAACTTCCGTTTTATATTAATAAAAATATAAATCCAAAACTTGTAGTATCGTTACATTGTAATGCTTTTAACACTAAAGCTAGTGGTACCGAAGTGCTCTACTACCACAGGTCGGTAAAAGGTAAAGCTATAGCAGAAATATTTCAAAATAATTTATTAGATGCGTTGGAGTTACCAGATAGAGGAATAAAAGGGAGAGGCACAGAAGATAGAGGTGGTTTTGTGTTAAGATATACAAATGCACCATGTATCATATGTGAACCATTTTTCATTGATAATCACAATGATCTTGGAAGGGCAAAGTATAGATATAACGATTTAGTAGAAGCATATGTTAAAAGCATTAACGATGTTAGAAATAAAATTATTTAAGGAGTAATGAACTATGGAAAAAAGACTTAATGGTGTTGTAAAATGGTTCAATAACGAAAGAGGTTACGGTTTTATTACCGATCCCGATGATGATGGTGTAGAGTACTTTGTTCATTATACAAGCATTGTTGCTGAGGGATACAAAACCCTTAAAGCCGGTCAAGATATTTCCTTCGAGTTAGCAGAAACTGATAAAGGTATTCAGGCTGTTAGCGTACAAATCGAAGGATAATAGCAGATCGGCGTTCTATACGTTGAGCGTGGTTGCTTATCATTCAACCCTAGCTGACTTTAAATTAAAATAGGCTTTTAGTCAGCGAGCCATATAAAGAGGAGGAATGAGGAGATTATGATGTATAAAAATAATTTCGTAGTAGTAATAAAAAGTAAAGGAAAGGTTCTAAGGGAAAACAATAGTTGTGTTATGCTTCCCTTTGGGACTGAATACTCGATCTTACTTAAGAATTTAGATTCTAGGCAAGCAGTGGCAAGAGTCGATGTTGATGGAGATAATGTACTAGATGGCAGTCGAATCATCGTACCTGGAAATAGCACGGTTGAATTGAAAGGTAAGATGAGGGGTAGTACGATTAGGCATCGTTTTAAATTTATCAAGAAGACTAGAGAGATTTCAGAGTACAGGGGAGATAGACCCGATGATGGTTTGGTTAGAGTTGAGTACTGGTTTGAGCAAGAGACTATACAATGGGTTCCACCAGCGGTTGTGACTTATTATACGCCACCAACACCAATGAAATGTAAAGGCCCGAGTGTTTGGGATGGTGGTCAATTAACGTATGGTGGTATTGTACATGATAGTAGTACAACAGCGTCATGCAACTATGTTAATTCATTATTAACTTCATCTCCGCCTGGTAAAGCACAACTAACTTCATCTCCGCCAGGTAAAGATGGTATAACAGTACAAGGTTCGCGTACTAAACAGGACTTTATACATGGTAGCACAGGAACATTAGAATCAAATTCAAGTGTTCTAGTTATCCATCTTCGTGGAATTGGAACGAAACAGAAAAAGGTTGTAAAACCTATTACTGTTAAGACGAGATTTAGATGTTCCACTTGCGGTAGACGGTCAAAGTCTTCCGCGAAGTGGTGTAGTAATTGCGGTACTAATTTAGAAATGTAACGTTTCAAAAATGATAAGCAACCACAAAGGAGTTTTAAACTAAAGAAGTGATAAGGAGGAGATATGATTAATCAAAAAGGAAATGATGTTATATTAAATCTAAGTTCGAGTAGCAGAGGAAGAGATTATCCAAGTTTGCCTGGTGGTTGGTTTCCGGCGAAGAAACCAACCGAAGGCGGACCCCGGCGGGTGGAAATGCAAATAGGCGGAGACAGTAAGTAAAAGGTGAAAAATGATGACAAAGAAAATTTATTTAATTCAGCATGATGATGAGCTCGGACCGGAATGGGCTAAGGAAGATAATATAAAATCTTGTTTATTTACTAAAACCCACATTGGCAAGAATGTGGATGTTACGGTTACAGATATAACTGACATAATGATGGCAAAAGAACATAGGAAGTATTAATATGTTAGTTAGTAGTTATGGTAGTTGTAACAGTAAAGTTTGTGCAAACTGTTTACACAGTAAATTCAACGAAAAGTACTTGAATACCGTGCCATCTATACATACTTGTCTTAATAAAGAATCGGAATATTATAAAGAAGACCAAGCTTGGTCTTGCACTTGTGATAAGTTTTTGAACGCTAGGAGATATTAATATGTTAGTTGGTGAAGTAATAAGAAGAAAGAATGAAACAAAGAGGAAGATTGAGGAATTAGAATTTTATCTAGAAAAACTTTCTAATGTCCCCAACATAAAAGAAAGTGCTGTTATTTATACTGATGTTTTAAGTAATGTGTTTAGTCTACTTGATGAGTATCAAAGCTATCTGATACTACTGGAAAGAAGTAATATAAAGAATGAAATAAAGGTTGGCTCATCTAACGTAAAGGTGTCTGACGCTGTTAAACTCAGAGATGCCACCAATAAGAAGATGGAGTTTATTACCAGTTTAATAAACAATAATGACGCTTCTTTAAATGTGCCTGACTTAATGACTAACAGAGACAAGCTTATGGAGGAGTTTATATTAATAAATAATTCCATAGAAAAAAGTGATTGGAGTGCAAATGTTGATTAAGAATGTGTGGGTTAAGTTCGATGGTATAGAAGTAGAATGTATGTGTGAGGGACACAAGAGAAAATGTAATAAGCAAGAATGCAAGGAGTATGTTGTTAAATTCATTGAAATAGAAAGAACACCAGGTTATGTAGCAGGTCAATTAACTAAACAAATAGGTAAGTTGAACACGGAACTGAAAAGGAGTATTAATAAATTTAAGGTTTAAAGGAGGGGAAACATGAGTAAAGGAATCTTAATTGGTCTGTCGGGAAAAGCCAGATCGGGGAAGGACACGCTAGGTAATATTTTGTCGGAGGAACTTAAAGGGTTTGGAATAGTAAAGGCAGCTTTTGCTGATGAACTAAAGAAACAAGTGGCTGAGCATTTTGATTTGTCTTATGAGCAGCTTTATGGGGATTTGAAAGAGGTAGAAGACAAAAGATATAAAAAGCCTGGGCCACCTCAAGGAGTAGCAGTCAGATATAGTGATGGTAGGGGTCTTCCACCATGGTATTGGACTTCTCGCGAGATAATGCAAAATTATGGGGCGTTCATGAGAACTATAGATTATAATTATTGGGTAAAAGCTTTATTTAAACAATTAAAGATTAAAGGGGTGCATAGTGCTGTTATTACGGATTGTAGACATCCTAACGAAGTAGACTTTGTGGTTGAAAAAGGTGGATATCATATTAGAATTTATAGAAATGATAAAGACGCGATACATAATTCTAATCATGTATCTGAAACAGCTCTAGATGCTTATGAGGTTATTAATTTTAAAGTTAAAAACAACGGTACTTTAGAAGATTTAAAACTAAAAGCCAAAGAATTGGCTAATATAATTAAGGAGGATTACGAGAATGGCTAAGACTAAGAAAGATTTCGTAGTTAAAGTAGAAGCCGACGAGGTTGTACATACAAGTATTTCCAAATCAAAGAATGGGTATAATTCCGCTCGGATATTAGTTAAAAGAGGAGATAATGAATACATGTCAATTAATTATGAGTGGGAAGGCGACGGTATTCCCGCTTTTGCTATGGACCTGATGGGTTTTATGCAAGCCAACGAGATGCCTTTTGGTGAAATTGTAGAAGGCAAGGAAGAGGCTTTTAAGAAGTATTCTAGTAGAGATGATATTCTTCCCGAAAAAACGGAGTAAGTGCTAATTATAAATAAATTTAGAGAAGGATGGATAGTCATGAAAAAGGAAAAGCATGTAAATAAGAACTATAAGTCAATAACAACATTGCAGTGGGAACCGACTACGTTGACCTGGGAAAAGTTTTTTGAATTAAAGCCGAAACTTAATGCTATTAGGGAAGATTTTAGAATAAAAGATCCTAACCTAATAGATGAATTTGCGAATAACGCTAAATTTGTATCAAGTGTTTTATTTAGTGTGGACTTAAAATACATTAGGACTTTAAAAAATGGATTAGTAGTTATAAGTGTAAGTGGTGAGGACGCTGATTTAAAGAGGTGGTATGGTAATATGAGATCCATGGTTAGATTTTATAATAATGATTATTTAGGAATTATAAATTACTCTAAAAAGGAAAGTTAAATATGCCAATATCAGAAGATGCGTTTAGGGAACCTAAGTGGATTAAATTACGTGATAGATACCCTACTAGTTATGTAGCAGACGATAAATATAACGAGATAAACCCACGACATGATGCTGGTAGGTATCCTGGTGAGGAGGGAAGAGAGGGTGGTTGGAAGCAGGCAGGTTATAATCCAAATCATAATTCAATCGCACTGGAAAGGATAACTATTAGATCGGACACTATACAGTTAAAACCTTATTAGGAGGAGTAACCTAATCTTAAAATAAAAGGCAAAGGAGGTTTATTAATGGTTTCATTAGAGGAAAGAATTAAGGTTTTTGAAAAGGAATTGGAATTAATATTTGATGACTCGATTAGAGAATTCACAAAGTTATGTTTGTTACAAGCGCCTGATTATTTTTTTACCGATTGTCCCGCAAGTTCAACTGGTAAGTATCATCCAATAAATGAGTTGGGTCCAGATGGCACCATCATACATACTAAAAAAGTTGTAACGCTCGCCTATGAATTATGTAGGGGCATTGGTTGTGAGGACAAAAGAGATGAAATTGTATGTTCTTGCATCATTCATGATTTAGTAAAACAAGGATGGAAACAAACAAACCACACGCATAAAATGCATCCCACTTTTGGTGCTGAGCTAGTGGAGTCTATACAGAAAGACACGCAAATGTTGAATGAGGATTCTTATAATACTATAAGAAATTCTGTTTTATATCATTATGGTTTATGGTCACATTCTAGTTGTAAAAAAAGTATAGATGAATATACTCTAGAAGAACTAACAGTATACTTATCGGATTATGTGGCCAGTAAAAGAATTATAGAAGTGAATTATAAACGGTAAGGAGTGTGTATGTTAAAGTTGGAGGCTTTTGAGGTATGTCCTATAACAAGTGTATGTGAATATAGAGTCGAGAGTTTTGATAGTAGAACGTTATGTGGTGGTTGTGATCCTCAAAGGGAGATAGTATTTATTTGTGATTGCTACATGCCCAAGGATAATCTTATGTTAGACGTCAGCGAGTGTTTAAAAGGGTGCTATAAATAAAGGAATTAATTTATGAATTTATATGAATTACAAAATGAAGCAGCAGTTTGCACTCTCTGTGAGTTGCACAAGGAAAGGAATGTTCCAGCATTTGCTAGAGGAAATCCAAATGCCGGAATGATGGTGTTGGGTATGTGTCCAGGACCAGATGAAAATGCGGTTGGTTCTCCTTTTGTAGGTAGAGCCGGTAAGGTATTAGATGAGATATTGTATACAATATTCGCCGGAAAAACAGAGCCAAGTGATTATGTTTATATAACTAATATAGTAAAGTGTTTTTTGAAACCTGGTATTAAGTTAGAGGAGCGCTGGATAGATAACTGCCTTCCTTATTTATTAGTGCAGCTTTCTATTATAAAACCTAAAGTTATCATAGGTTTAGGTGGTGATGTTTGTAATTTTTTATTAGGCGGCACTACCACTATAGGTAGGTTAAGGGGTAATATTTATGACTATAGTAATATAGGAACTAAGTTAATTTGTAGTTATCACCCCTCATATCTAGCTAGGAAAGGAGGCTCGAAGCATCCAGACTACGATAAGGTAGTAGAGGATTTTAGAAAGGCTGTGGATTTAATTTAAATTGTGGGGAAGATAAATGGCAATAAAAAAGAAGAATATAAAAACGGTAAAAGAACTGATTGAAAAATTATCAAGATATGACGGAGATTATAAACCAGAATTAAACCTTATGGGTTGGGAGGACCCCAATTTTTTCTTTTTTGAGGAAGATAGAAACAAAAAAGTATTAACCATATCACAAGGGAATTGTGGACTTTAATTGTAGGTAATATGTAATGACAAACACGGCAGCGTGTTGGGCACTAAAAGGAGGGGAATTATGACTGATGAATTTAAAGTCGAAGGGAATATAGGAGAGCTTAGCCCAGGCGTAACTCCTAGAAGATATATTCCTGAGGGAGGGCTAGGAAAACTCAGATCAAAGATACACAAAGAAAGTAAATATGTCGATAAACATAAAAATCTACCATTTAAATTTTCTAAGCCTAGTAAGCCAAGAAGAAGAAAAATTGTAGAATGTAATAATTGCGGTAAGGTATCACAGGTTGGTTTGAATACTGTGGGTATAATTTGTAATGAATGCAAAAGGTACGCTTCCGTGGGGGAGGTGTCTGAGAATGATTAAGAAAAGGGGTAGACCTCTTGGCTTTCGCATGAGCGAAGAAAGTAAAATGGCAATAAGAGAATCTAAAAGAGGTCAAAGGCATAAACAAATAACAAAAGATAAAATATCTAGAACTTTAATAATATATTTTAGAAATAAAAACCCACTATCAGAAGAGTTAATTAACGAATATTGTGGATTTGAAGACGATAGTATGTGTGGTTGGATTACTGAAGTGCAGGATAAATTGGACGCAATAGAGGATGTTAAGACTGAAAGATCTATGAGAAACACCAGGAAGACAGAGATAAGTTATGGCCAGAATATAGAATATTTTAGTCATGCTATGACTCCTGAAACTATTATGTTATTCAAAGAATTTTGTGAGGAAAATAATATCAGCCAAGAGGATATTTACGCTGTAATTGAAGGAGAATAGAATGGGTGGACAAGGAAGTGGGAGACCGAAGAGCCCACCAAAAGCAAGAGAGATGTTAAAAGAGGTAATACCTGTCAACGATCTATTCGAAGAGGATGAACTAAAGATATATGAATCTTTAATAGACATCTATTTGAAAGATTTTGACGAGGATGATCTCACAGCCAGTGATATGGATGATATAATGGGTTTATCAATGAATAGAGTTTTTGAAATACGACTTTTGAAAACCAGTAAGGGTAATACTTCTGCTCAGATAGACATAGCCACAGCTATAGAAAAGATAAGAAAAGAAAGTCAGAAGTTAAAAGAAAACTTATTTACAAGAAGAAAAGATAGGATTAATCCAAATGAGTTCAAGGGATTTTCTATAGTAGATCTAGCAGTAGCTTTTGACAACGAAAAGAAATTTAAATTGTCTGAAAAAACTAGAGGTTTGTTAGAAGAAGAAAGATTAGTTGTTGACGGAAGAGTGAATTATACAGGTAATCGTTATGACGTTGATATGGACAAAAGCGGAGAGCTGGATGGGGAGGATTCTGGTTAATGAGACAAAATGCTCGCTATGAAGCCTTAATGGAGCAAGGAGCTCAACTTGTTAGTTTTTATAGAAGTAATCCAGTAATAGCCGCCTATGATATGTTAGGGGTAGATTTAGCACCTATACAGAGGCTTGTATTTAGGGATATGTGGTTTAAAAATTATGTTATAGCCGTCGTGGGCCGTGGTGGAGGCAAGACATATATGTTGGGGGTATTGGCGGCGCTTAGTTGCTTGTTGTACCCTGGTTATAGAGTGGGTCTAATAGGTCCAGTTTTTAGGCAGAGCAAGATGATTTTTTCTGAGATAGAAAAGTTGTATGGCAGGTCATCTATATTAAGAGAAGCCTGTGAAAAGAGGCCTACTAGGGGTGCTGATACATGTTATTTAAGATTTAAATCGGTAGCTGGTTCTGGTGGGTCTTTAGTTGAAAGTTTGCCGCTCGGAGACGGAAGTAAAATTCGTGGGTCTCGTTTTTATTTGATATTAATAGACGAGTTAGCTCAAGTCCCCGATAAAACTCTGGATATGGTTGTTCGTCCTATGGGAGCAACAACATTAGAGCCAATGGAAAATGTTCGTAGATTAGAACAACAAGAGAAACTTATACGCTTGGGTTTGGCCACAGAAGATGATTTTGATGAAAAATCAGTTAATAAAATGATAATGACGTCATCAGGTTATTATAAATTTAATCATATGTGGAGAAGAATGAAAGATTATTGGCGTCAGATGGATTTAGAAGGAGATGCAAGCCAGTATAGTGTTTGGCAAGTACCGCATTGGGACCTACCTACAGGGTTTCTTGATGAAAATAATATTAAAGAAGCTAAACGTGTTATGTCTTCTCTAGAGTATCAGATGGAGTATGAGGCTGTTATGATATCAGATTCTGAAGGATTTTTTAAAGCTTCTTTATTGGAATCATGTACGCAAGATAGTGGTTTTAGTTTGGAATTCAGAGGGGACCCAACAGCTCAATATATCTTAGGTGTAGATCCAAATCAAGGAGGTAGTGCTAGTTGTGGCGTAGTCATAATTAAAACAGGACCAGTAAACAAAATAGTTGCATCTTATGAATTAAAAAAGAATACAACACAAGGACTCACAACCGCTGTCCAGGGTTTTTGTGAGGATTTTAATGTAATAAGAATATTTATGGATAAGGGAGGAGGAGGAAAAGCTGTATGTGATTTATTAGAGGAAGGGTATAACGGTAAGGAACCTATTATAGATAGAACTAATGAGGATCATAAGCACATGGAAGGAAGACATCTCTTAGAGATGATAAATTTCAATCCATCCTGGATAGCTGACGCTAACTTTACTACATTAGCTTTGTTAGAAGATAAGAGACTTCTTTTCCCAGAAGTTCCGGTTTCCACGCTGGATGCTGAAGCGGTTGCTTATGAAAATATTAAAACGCTTAAATCTCAGATGCTTAACATAATTGTTACTCAGACAAGTAGTGGTTTGCTGCATTTTGATACACCAAAGAAAGGTCAAAACAAAGATTTATATTCCGCTATTATATTAGCCGGGTATGGTGTAAAAATAGTAGAAAAAGAATTAGAAGGTCCTCAAGATCCAGTGCTTTATAACCAAGGTGGTATGGTTAGACAGAGAAAAGCAGGGGCTGATTGGGGAGCATTATCGCAAGCGGGACCAAAGGTTTCTAATATAGGCAAAGGCAACATAGGTTCTGCTGTTTTGAAGAAAAAAATTAAATAATGTAACCTTATAAATTATAGGAGATTATTATGGTTAATATCAATCCTTACGAAAAAGTTACCATCACAGATAGGTCCTTTTGGGATTTATGGGCGATGAAGCTTTTGCGCAACGTAGCCTCTGTTAAATACCAATGGTTATTTTTTTTATATGTTCCAGTAATTTGGGGTATGTTTCATATGAAACCGGGAACAACCGAGCCGTGGATATCAGCTACTATAGGACTAGGTTTTCTCGGTGGGGGGTTCCTCACTTTAGCCACAAGCCGTATAATTGCAAGAACCAAACTAACAGAAAATGGTAATGGTAATGATGTAGATACGGATAAATAATATGAAAATTTGTTGGGATAATATAAAAAATCTTATTTATGATAAGGAAAAGGAAATATGGATAAAATATATATATTATAATAGTAAGCGAGGTAATCAGAAGTATATATATGTAGATGAGTGTGGGTGGTGTCATGAGCCGTTTTTATCTCTTATTAGTAGTCCAGGATTATTCTGTTGTAGATCTTGTGGTATTAGACATAAACAAACAGGAAAAATTAGTCCTTTAAAGGGAAAAAAAATAAGTAGAAGACATGTTGAAAAAATACGTTGTGCAAATTCGTGCAAAATTCGAACAGTAGAAATGAGGAAGAGATATTCTATATCTAAAAGGGGGTCTAACAACCCAATGTATGGTGTGAAAGGTAAGGACCATCCAAGATGTGGTGTAAAAAACGGAGTTGGTGTAGACACAATGATGGAAGGACTCAGAGACTATTTGAAAAAGAAAGGATTGCCTTATAATACGAAAGGGCACCCATTTAAAAACACCAAACGTCCTGATTTTTCTGGAGAAAATAGCCCTAATTGGAAGGGTGGCGTTACCTCAGTAAATGAATCATTACGTAAATCTATAGAATATATTAATTGGAGAAATGCAGTTTTTGAAAAAGACGATTACATCTGTATTAGGTGTGGTATTAAGGGAGGACGTCTTGTTGCTCATCACAACGTGCCCCTAAATGTTATAATTAATGATAAATTAGAAGATCTTTTATTCGATATTGATAATGGCAGCACAATGTGTAAAAACCATCATGTAGAATTACATAGTCTAAATGGGTATAAATATGTAGAAGACGGGCTTGAGAGAAAATAATGGCAAAAAAGTTAAAGAGGTGTGGACAAAGTGTTTGAATTTAAAACTAATTTATTTGACATCACAAAGTTTATAGGTGTTGGTTTGCTTATTGCTTTTCTGTGGTTTAACTATGGTAAGTTTACGAGCTGGATGGACAAACCCAAAATAGATCCAAGCCTTATACCAAGAATAGTGCAACTCGAAACTGGATTGGTTAAGGTAACTGGTAAGTCTAACACAAGTGAACTAAAAGATTTAATTGCTGATCTTAAAAAGGATAATAGCATAGCATTAGCAGCTATAGAAAAAGCTAACGAAAAGGTAGATGAGATTACTGCAGTAGTAACCAAACTAAAAGCAAGCTCTAAAATTCAGGAAGGGGAAAAATATAAAGATCCTGAAAAAGTGACCAGGGATTTTTCTGACACTATTGTTACTAGACCATCCGACAGGGGAGGAGAGCTCCCTATGGCTAGGGTATTTTATCATCCAGATATACCAGAAAAATCTTGGACGATACAAAACTTCCCTCTGAAATTGTATACTAGTGTATTGCAAACTCAAATAGATGATGGAACTTACTCTAATTATGTAGAAACTTATTTTACCAATGATTTTGTTAAGAGCTCTAAAGGAAAGAAGTTTTATTTTAACAGTAATGTACAGTGGGCAAAAAGACAGATAAAGGACAGAAAGTTTAAATTTAATATGAGATTAGGTTTTACTGGAGGAGTTACACAGGATTCAGTATTTCCTGGATTAGATTTAAGTTTTGCCAGTTATGGTAAAACCAAAAGGGATATGGATTGGAGGTTTTTAACCCTCGGGATAGGATTTGATAAGGATGATACTTATGGGTATTTTAATCCGGTTCAGTATAATATCGGTAATTTTATTCCATTAGTAGAGAATATGTTTATGGGACCTTTTATAGGGATAGGGACAGATGCAGAGGTAACTTATGGTGGAGGCTTATCAGTTTTATTTTAAGAAAATTATTATAGGAGAATAAAGATGCCATATAACGATTATAGAGATAATGATGCTTCAAAGTATAGAGCCTTTGGCTCTGCTCCGGCTACTAATGACACAACACTTAAGATTGGGAGGAAAGATCCCACCTATATAACGGCGGTAGAAGTTACTCCAACTGTTTCAGGGACCACTTTAAGAGGAAACTATAGATAAAAGTGATAGTGTTTAATACAAGGAGACCGATTTATTATGGAAAACATGGATAAAATTACAGCAGAAATAAAAGAAAAATATCCTAACGTAGGTGTGCAAAGCATAGAAGTGGATGAAAAGACAGGTAAATCTACTTTTTATTTGCAACCTACAATGAGGGCGCTGGCTTTTCTAGAAAACCCAAACGTTAAAGGACATGTTATACCACATCAGTTTAGAGAAAGAGCAGCTATTGTAACAAGAGATACAATCGACAGAACTAGATTAGATTTACTAACTGCCAAAGATTCCTATGAAGAAAACCCACAAACCTCTTTTGAGCGTGCTATAAGGTACTATTACACAGATCCTCTGGTTGGTACAGCTACTAACCTATTAGCAAATTTAGCGTTTAAAGGTTTTGAGAATGATATTGATGATCCTAACATAAAGAATTTTTTTGATACTTGGACCTTTGATGTTGGCTTCGGTCAGACATTAGAGTGGATTTTTCTAGATTTTTTCAAAACCGGTCACGTGACCACTTACAAAGTTTTATCGAAATATGAACCTCGCATTTCTCCAATCTCTCCAATTCCCGGAAAATCTATTAAAAAAAATGGTAAAACTACTGGGAAGACATTCGCAGAAAAAATGCAAGCCAAGAGAGATTTGGAATACAAAGCCTTCCTGGAGAACGCTAAATCGGTTATCAGGGCAGAAGGTAAGAATGTCACTAAGAAAAGACTCCAAGAAATAGAAGATGCAGCTAAGAAAAATATATGGAGTAAAGGTTATCTGCCAGTGGCTTATACAGTATTAAATCCGCTATTAGTTAACATAGAAGGTAATTTACTTTTCAACAATGTTAGTGTCAAATTAACTCCTCCTACTGAACTTAAAGATTTATTGAAGAAAAAAGGAGCGGAGCTTAGCGAAGATGAGAAGATACTAATAAAAGCTTTACCAAGTGATCTAAAGGCAGCAGCTGAAAAAGGCGGAGAATATCTATTAGACCCCAGATTAGTTGGTCAAATTACATACCGTAAACAACCCTACGAAAGATACGCTAGACCAAGAGTAGCTAGAGTTTTTGATACTATTGAATACAAGAGAGCACTTCGTCAGGCTGACTTAAGTACATTAGACGGTATTACCAACTACATACTTAAAATAACTATAGGTAATGATGAATATCCAGTTGTGAGACAAGAAGAACTTGAAGCAGTAGCTCAGCTTTTTAACACACCTTCAAAGAGTTTTGATGTTGTGTGGAACCACACCCTTGAGATAGAAAAAATAGTGTCTCCGGAAATATCTGAGATTTTAGGGCAAGAGAAATATGAGCAGGTAAATGATGACATGACTGCTGGACTGGCTATATCAAGATCTATCATAGATGGCACAGGAACAACTAGTGCCTCTGAAATTAATCTAATCATTAAAGGTCTGATGGAAGAAATAAATTACGCCAGACGTGAGGTTAGTAGGTGGATTTATAAAGAATATCAACAGATAGCAGAAGCGGTTGGTTTTGATAGAATTCCTAGAGTTAGATGGGATGAAAGCGTTCTTAAAGATACTATACTTTATATGAATACTCTCGCTCAGCTTGTTGATAGAAGAATGCTTAGTTATAGAACAGCACTTGAAGATCTTGGATATGATTTTCCGCAAGAATCAAAGAATATGGAAGAAGAATTTGATTTGGTCAAAAAAGGCATATTTGGTATTGTAGGGTCTCCGTGGCAGCAAGCTAAGATACAGCCTGGACAGAGGGCGCCTACTGGAACTCCTTCAGGAGGAAGACCGTCTGGACAACCAGCTAAAACAAAACAACCAGTAACTAATCCACAGAAAAAAGTAACTACAAGAAATCCTAATACAAAAACAGCATCCTTAACAGTTATAGATTTAGCGAAAAACCTATCTGATGAGCAGTATGAAGTATTTAAACAAGAATTGGATAGAGCAAGATCAGAGTTAGATAGTAATTAATAAACTATCCTATTTATATTATAGGATGTTTTAATTTTCAAAAGGAGGATTTTAGCGTGGATGAAGAAAAAAAATTTTACTTAGAGGCAGATATAAAGCTTGAAAAAGAAACAAAAGAGCTGAGAGAGTTGGCCTCGTCTATAATAGAGCTACCTAAGCCTAGTGAAAAGCAACCAGATTTATTGTACTTTTCTGCTGTTTTTGTATCTACTGGAGAAAATTTAAATCATGCTTATTTTCTCCCAAGTGAGCTAGTTAAGTCAGAAGGAACGATAGTTAACAAAGCTTTAGACGTGGAGCACAAGGAAGAGGATGTTATTGGTCATATTTATGCTAGAGAATTTATGGCACTTGATGGCGCTAAAGTAGATATAAAAGAGCTAGCATCTCAAGAAGAAGGTTCCTTAAATAAACAAGAATTTCATATAGCGGTAGCTGGTATAGTCTATAAAAATAGATTTCCTGACATAGCTCAAGAAATTGTTGACAATAAGTGGTGTGTATCTATGGAAGCCTACTATATGGATTATGATATTAAAATAGGGGATCTTATAGTAACCCGCCAAGAAGCTGAGTCTTTAGGTTTGATTTCTGATGTGAAAGGGTCTTTAGGAAGACTTGCGAAGGTTTTAAAAAAAGGAAAAGAAATAGCGGAAGGAGCCGTAACAAGAGTGTTAAGGGGTATAGTGTTTTCGGGGTGTGGTATAGTAAAAACCCCAGCTAATACGCCTTCTGTTATTTTAGAAACCGCTAAAAATAATAATGTTGGTAAAAAAGAGGCTAATATGGATGAAGTAATTGTTTTAGATTACGACAAATTAGAAAATAAAAATAATAATGTAACCTCTACAACTATAGAAGAGAGTAAAGAAAAAGGCGGAGGTACCCTTGACGGTAATCAAAAGGAAGAGGCTGAGGACATGGAATATGATGATACAGTGGGTATTTGTGTTAGTTATAAAAAGCGTGTCATTGATGCTACATTCGAAGGACCAGACGCAAAGGTTATACACGAAAATTGGTGTGCTTTGTTTGAGTTGAGTTGTACCTCTTCTTCTAGAGACACTACCGATCCCAAATGTTTATATAACACAAATCGAAAAGAAATACAAAAGATAGTTTCATCCCACACTAGGAAGTTAGTAAAAAATAAAGAGATGGGTGATAAGAGAGATGGTCTTTTGAATGATCTTTTGTCGGCTCTGTCTATCGCAAAGAAAACAAAATAGTTTTAAAAGCTGGTTTTTGCGAGCCAGTTAAAATAATAATCGTATAGGAGGAAAGTTATGGCGCAATTAGGAAATTATCAAGTAGGGACATTAAAGAGTACGCCCAAACTAGTTAAGATTAACGGAGACGATAATCTTAAAGTAATCTGGAAAAACATGGGTAATCAACATGCTTATCCAGTTGTTTGGGGCGTTACAGCAACAGTCTCTTCTGGAATTACCTCTGTGACTTTAGCTAGTGGTGTTTCATTTCATGGTCTTGATCTTGCTACTTACGTAAATGTCAGCGTTACACCATGTTATAATGCTGGTGATGTTTACGTCACTAAGAATACTACTACTAACGTCATTAGTTGTACAGTGACTAACGCTGGAGCGAACGATGGAAGTTCTAGAATAGACGTTAAGTTTATGCTAGGAGCGGAAGACGTAGTAATTACTGGTATGAATTGCGACGGTATGTGGTCAGGAATGCCGCCTACTGGTTATAGTAGTTAAAGATAATTAAAAAATTAACAAAGCTTTAGGAAAATTGGAAAAGGTACAAAAAATAACCTTTATGGTTATACACTAATGTCAGGTTGGTGTTAATAAAAAAAACTAAAGTTAACTTGTATATTTAAAATATATAAGGAGGTAAGTTTAATGGATGAAAAATTAAGAGAAGAAATAAAGGCTGCTGTAACAAGCATTTTCTCTGAAAAAGAAGAAGCCGATATGAGAAAGAAAACAGAAAACGCTCTTCAGAAATCCGCCGAATCAATTCTTGAATTGACAGCTTCTTTGGAAGCCAAGAATGAAGAATTGGAACAAAAAGACGATAAGTTGTCCGATGCGGATGAAAAAACGCAAACACTTCAAGACGAGCTTGAGGCAGCGAAGCAAGAAGTGACAGACGTTACTGAAAAGTTGACTGCGGCTGAGACAGATTTAGAGGAAATCAAGAGAGATGTAGCAGCTGAGAAAAGGATGGCCGAGCTTAGAACAGCTAAAGTTGCCGATTCGGAAGAAGCTTCTCAATTAGGAAAAATCCGAGAAATGTCGGATGAGGATTTTGAGTCTTATAAGACTGAGAGAGTTGCTCTACGAGAGGCTGTTATTGCTGAAATCGAAGCAGCCAAGATAAATGATGAAAGTTCAGAAACTGATGAAGAAGCAGAAGCAGCGGCAGCAGCCGCAGCAGAAGCCCAAGCAGCGGAAGAAGCAGCGGCAGCAGCCGCAGCGGAAGCCGATGCTGCAGCGTCTGAGGGAAAGGAAGAAACATCTGAAGGGGATACGCCGCTTGCTAATATAGATCCAGGTCAAGCTGTGTCTGCGGCTTTGAATATGGAGATAATTCCATCTAAGGATGTTATGACTAAGTACGCCGAGCTTGGAAAAGCAATGGCGGAGGACATGACTAAATCTAAATAATGAATTAGAGGAGGAATAAGGATATGTTTATACCAAGACATCCTGTAGTTGAAAATCAATTCTGCAGCTTTACTGCTTCAAGTGGTACTGCAGGAGCTGGTGGAGTTTTAGCTTATGCAGGGGCTGTTTGTTATCTCGATGAGAACGCCACTAACCAGGAAGCAGAGGTACAGGTTTATAAAGACTCTGCTCCAGCTGATGATGATATGAGAATTCCTTTTGGGTTCTTAATGCAAAAAGTCAAGGAAGGATACCATTCTATACATCCTTCAGGCTTTATGATGCCTGGCGATCTTGGCTCTAGTGATGTTATAGCGCAACCTACTTATAGTACTGCTGGTGCCATTAATGGTACTAAGCCGGCTCCGGTTGGTGTTGCCCATCTAGGGATTTGGGATACAGTACACTATACTTCAGAATCTGCTGCCGCTATAAATCCTGGACAGAGGCTTTATGTGGCTACTGGTACGGCTGGAAGCTCAGCTACTTTTGGCAGAGTTACTAACTCTGTTAATATTGGGGTCACAGCTGGATATAAATTAAATAGTGTAGACACCATCGTTGCAAGAGTTATTAAGGGAGTTAGCGCAGCTAAGGCCACTTCTAATAAAGCCAACACCACGCTTTTTCCAGTTAGGATTAAATTACTTATATAAATAAATTTAAATAAACGGATTAAAGCACGTTTTTTAGTGCTTCCGAAACTATGATTAGGAGGAGTTGTTACTATGGATAAAAAAGAAATGATGGAGCTATTTAGAGCAACCGCTGATATTAATACTCCAGAAGGCATCGCTGCTTATAGAGCGTTTGCTGCAGCATTGACAACTCCAATCTTACAGAAGGTAGAATTGGAATCTATCATGCGTAAACTTTTCGCGGTCGAAAGACTGGGACCAGGCGCGCAAGCAGTCTATCCGATTGCTGAAGATTTTGAGATTCCAGTGTGGGTACTTCCAGGGCTTGGTTATGTAGCCCAGAACTTCATCGAAGGTATTGGTGAAGAGGTTTATGTACCTACATTCACAATCGATGCTTCTGCTGATTGGAAAATCACATATGCCAGAGACTCACGTATTGATATCCCATCACGTGCCTCAGCAAGAGTAGCTAAAGATTTAGCTAATTATGAGGAAGAGTGTGGTTGGAGAGTTATTCTTCCTGCCGCTACATCCTCATTCGCAGGTAAAGGGTTGTTAGGTTCAAGACCCGCACCTATTTATGAAATTAACCCTGCCTCTACTGGCGCTGGTTATCTATCTAAAGAGCTTATCAATAAAATGATGGTTGGTTTCAAGAGAATTGGACGAACCCTAACAGATCTTTATGTATCTCCAGAGGACGCTGCTGACATTAGAGAATGGACTGATACCGATATTGATCCTGTAACCCGAAGAGAAATCTTTCAGGCTGCGGGAATGGGGAGTATTTGGAATGTAGCTCTTCATGAAGTACAACATCTTGGAGCAACAGGATTGTACAACATCAATGGTAATGGTTCAGAATTTGGTAAGTTCATTGCCAATGCAAGCGAAGAATATAATTCATATACCATTGAAAATACTAATGTTACAGCGGCTGATGGCACAGTTACTCAGTTAGGTGAAACTCAGATCTGTGGATTTGACCTGGGTGTTAATGATTCTCTCGTTATGCCTATCCGTAAGGAATACGAAGCTCATGATGACGCAACTTTACTGAGAGTCCAAAAGCAAGGCTTTTTCGGTTGGCAAGAATTAGGATTTGCTTGTTTAGACAGTAGAATGTTGGGATTGGGTATTATAGACAGAAGTCTATAAAATTTGATATTGAAAACGTTAGTCCGCCTTTGGTGGGCTAACGTTTAACTTACGGAGTGACATGTTAATACGATTTATGTTTGGAATAGTTCTTACAGAAGCTTTAACAGAATTGATAGTTAAATCCGAAATACTAAGACCTTTCAGAAAGTTTTTCTTTGACAGAAAAGAAAATAAATTGTTCAGTAAAACACATGAGTTATTAGACTGTGGTTATTGTACATCTGTTTGGATTGGCTGGTTTTTTGCAATTCTGTTTTTTAGCGGTGGTTTGCTGATAAGTAAATACATCGACTGGTTTTTTATAGGATTAATATTCCATAGATTATCTAACTTTTTACATAATATTTATGACAGAGTTTAAAAGGAAATCGAATTAGATATTTAGTGGACAAGGAAAAATACAACAGAAAAGGAGAATGAATATGAAAGGTTATGTACAAAACACCGCACCTATATGGTCGCATGTGATGAAAAGATCTGTAGGCCCCGGTGGAAAAATATCGCTTGATGAATTATATGAACAGTATGGTAAGAAACACAATATAGCCGCCGGCACAGAATTTGTTGGATGGTTAAGAAATGTTAAACTCAAGGACGCCGATAGATGGCGTATAATCTTGGAAGACGAAACCGAAGTTCCATCTAAAAAAGATTCCAAGGTTGAAGAAGTTGAGGAAGTTATTGAAGAAACGATTGTGAATGTTGTAGCTACAGCTCCGGGAGAATATCCAGAGGAACTAAAGGAGCCAGCTGTTAAAGAGATGAGTGTAAAGGATGTGGTTAATCTATCAGTTAGAAAAGCCAGAGATGTGCTTCCTAAGGTTAGAGACTTAAATCTTTTAAAATATGCTATGCAAGAGGCTAATCAATTAGCAGGGAAAGATAGTCTTTGTAGGCAATTAAGGAAGAGAATTAGGGAAGTACAGATAGCTAGATAAATTACGTCACAAACTAAATTTAAAAGGAAAAGGCCTATGAAGCATAATTATTAATTATATTTATATAATTAATTAAAAAAATAAATAAGGACGGGTACCTATGGCTATGGATTACACTGTAAACAGCCGATATAAAAGCTTCGGAAGCGAAGATATACAACTGTTTGGTGTAGTTCTGGCCATTTTTTTGTGCAAAATTAGTATGAGAGGCTGCAACTAATGATTGTACTTAAAAAAACCATATCATTTAGTGATTTGGATGGTAGATACTATACAGAAGCTGAGGTTGATGCTCTAATAGCATCTGTTAGTGGTACTACTGGGAGTGGTATAACAGACCATTCAGAACTAAATGAACTTGACTATGCATTATCAGGACATACTGGTTTTCAGCCAGCTGGTACTTACCTAACAAATGCTGAATTTCCGAGATATTATATAGAAGAGAGTGTGTCTATTTTAGTTAACGATTTTGGTCAGTATGTAATACATGAACTTGGACAAATAGAAATAGCTGGTACTTTTGAACTTGGTGTTGGTAGTATGTTGATAATAGAACCAGCATCCTGTTCGGGTGTTTTAAGTTCAGATCATGGTGGACTTGTTGGGTTGGGGGATGATGACCATAATTTGTACCACACAGATGTTCGCGGTGACGTTCGTTATCATAGAATGAGCTTTGAACTAATTACATTAGATAGCGATGACATTTCGAATAAATACATTGATTTGTTAGTTGCCCCAAAATCAACAAACAGTTTAAATATTTTTGTTGAAGGTGGAATTAAAGGAGAATTAAATATTGATTATACAGTGTCTGGTACAAATGTGGATTGGAGTGGTGGGGACTGGTCAGGTCTTTTATCGGTTGGTGATAGGCTTTCAATAACTTGTTGGTACTAAGAATTAAGAATTAAGAATAGAAGGGAGAATCAAAGTGTCGAAAATCAACAGTAAATGGATTTCGAAAAATGCAAACAATTTAGAGGATAGCGGCAATGATTTACAGGTGAAATTCAGTGATGCTGATGCTGGTCATGCCAGTAAAGTTTGGTCGAGTGATAAGATCAGCACTATGTCTGGTACTTTAAGCTCGGAAATCGATTCTGACATTTCTACCCACTCAACGAGTGGAGATCATGACGGCAGATACTACACTGAAACTGAAGTAGATACTATTTCAGGCAGTTTGCAAACGAATATTGATGCTAAACCAGATACTTTATTAGAATTAACAGACACCCCCAGCTCTTATGATAATGAAAAATATCTTAAATCTACAGCATCAGGTACCGAATGGGCTACAGTTTCCGGTGAGGGAGGATCATCTAACCACTCCGAGCTAAATGAATTAGACTACGCTTCAGCCGGGCACACAGGTTTTGCTTCTACAGCCACACTTACTACAACTTCAGGTGATATAGTATCACAAATCATAACAGGCCATGGTGATTTAACTGGTAAAGACGGCGATGACCACACTCAATATTTATTAACAGATGGTTCCAGGGAGTTTTCAGGACACTTACTTCCGGAAATGACAGGGGCTAGTGGTACAGTGTCGGCTAGAGACATTGGAAGCGCTACTCAGAAAGTACGTTATCTTTATGTACATGACGCTTATATTGATGCCGGGTCTTTGTATGTAAATAATAAGAAAGTGATCGGGGATGAGTCAGGCACCATTACTGTTAGTACGGACTTCGATCAGGATTTAAGAATAAGAACTACTGGTGTTGGTGATTTGTTGCTCCAATCTGATAATGAAATTAATGCTATACCAAAGGGTGGTGTGGAGTTCACTGTCCCGGCGGATAACTCTACAAAACATATTAATTTTACCAATCAATCTGCTAATGGAAATATTACTTTTATGGCTGATGGAACTAATGCTCAAGTTCAATTTGGTGCCGTTGATGAAATAGACCTAACTGCACCAATTATAGACATTAATGGTGATTTAAGTGTATCTGGAACAATTACTTTTGGGACATTTAATCATCATAGTTTAGATGGTTTGGCTGATGATGATCACACACAGTATCTTAATACGACTCGTGGAGACGCGAGATATTACACCGAAACAGAGCTTGATGCTGGACAATTAGACAACAGATACCACACTGAATCAGAGGTTACTACTATATCAGGAGACATAGTCAGCCAGATTCCTACAGATTTCTATACGACTGGGGAGGTGGATGACCTCATAACCGCTGTTAGCGGGTCAGGAGGAGCTTCTACTTTATTAGAATTAACAGACACTCCCAGCTCTTATGATAATGAAAAATATTTAAGATCTACATCATCGGGAACCGAATGGTCTACAGTTTCAGGCGGTGGGGGATCATCTAATCACTCAGA